>ERZ827496.1153-NODE-1153-length-32716-cov-8.160099_pt1 | contig 32716 bp, 28 predicted proteins | sample MGYA00519769_ERZ827496 | MGnify/ENA primary metagenome ERZ827496 (study PRJEB31778, sample SAMEA3449327) | human gut metagenome | biome: human gut; feature: human-associated habitat; material: faeces | place: United Kingdom | collected 2010/2012 ...
AATACGGCTGGCAGATCCGCACGGTGTGGAGCGTCGGCTATAAATTCGAGGTAAAATGAAAAAGGTATTTCACGGCATGTTCGCCCGGCTGATGACCGTCATGCTGGCGGCCATTCTGGCGTGCGTGCTGGTGCTGTATTCGCTGTTCTATTTCACCATCCGCGCTGATCATATCGACGCGCGCATGAACGAGCTGAAGCGCCAGGCCTACGATATCGCCTACCTGGCCAGCCGGGTGCATAACAACAGCATTGCGGAATCCTTCGGCTATAATTCCACCACCGAAAACTACATCAAGTGGAAGGCCAATTCGATCTATTCCGACTTCAACGCCTACAGCGTGGTGGTGGACCGCACGGGCAAGACCACCCTGTACGCCACGCCCGAGCTGATGAAGGAGGAGGATATGATCTTCGATCAGCAAAAGATCGTATCCATCCTCAGCCGCGTGCTGCACGGGGAGGAGATCATCTTCCGCACCCAAAGCGGCGGCAAGCCCATGTTCACCGTGGCTGTGCCCTGGGCGGACAGGGGCACGGTGCTGGGCGCGGTGTTCATTCAGACCGCCGCGCAGACGGTATACGCCACCTATGCGGGCTTTGCGCTGCAGGTGTTCGCCGCGGCGCTGGTCACCTGCGCGCTGGCGGCGGTGTGCGTGTTCTTCACGACCCGGCAGATCATCGCGCCGCTGCGCGTGATGGCGCAGATGGCGGGCGAAATGGCGCAGGGCAAGTTTGACCGCCGCGTGCCCGTCGAGCTGCCCGATTTAAAGGGCCGCGAGAGCATCCTGCGCCTGCACGCCAAAAAGGTGCGCCTTGGCCCCGACTGTGATTTTTCCGTTATCGCCCGGATGACGCCCGGTGCCTCCGGTGCCGAGCTGGCCAACATCGTGAACGAGGCAGCCCTCTGTGCGGTGCGCCACCGCCGCAAGGCCGTGACCCAGTTTGACCTGCAGGAGGCTGTGGACACGATCTTGGCCGGTGCGCAGAAGAAGAATAAGATCCTGAACAATAAAGAAAAGTGCATCGTCTCCTACCACGAGGTCGGCCACGCCCTTGTGGCCGCCTTGCAGACCAACAGCGCCCCGGTGCAGAAAATCACCATCGTACCGCGCACGTCGGGTGCGCTGGGCTTCACCATGCAGGTGGAGGACGGCGACCATACCCTGATGACGAAAGAGGAAATCCTCAACAAAATCGCCACCCTGACCGGCGGCCGCGCAGCCGAGGAACTGATTTTCCACTCCATCACCACCGGTGCATCCAATGATATTGAGCAGGCCACCAAGCTGGCCCGTGCCATGATCACCCGCTACGGCATGAGCAAGGACTTTGACATGGTAGCTCTGGAGACCGTTACCAATCAGTATCTGGGCGGCGATTCCTCGCTGGCCTGCTCGGCCCAGACCCAGCGGGAGATCGACCAGAAAGTGGTGGAGCTGGTCAAGGCAGAACACGCCAAGGCGATCCAGATTCTGACCGACAACCGAGCCAAGCTGGATGAGCTGGCAAAGTACCTCTACGAAAAAGAGACCATCACCGGCGAGGAGTTCATGAACATCCTCAACCGGGAGGACGAATCCGCTGCTCCCGCCGAAGAAAAAATAAAAGAATAATTTTCCGCAATAATCTCACCGCCTGATTCGTATTCAGTACAGACGGGGCGATTTTGGGATGCCTTTGTAGCACAAAAAAGCGCAGTCCCCCAACTCCGCTTTCAACGCCCCACTCACTGCTACTTGAAACAAAAACAGGAGGAAATTCCTATGAGACTGCTGAACAAGAAGTTTGCCCGCAAGACCGCTGCCGCCGCCCTGGTGCTGGCCACCGCCGCCACCCTGGCCACCGGTGCTTTCGCTGCTGAGGACGATGGTGTCGTCGCCGGTTACACGCCCCCGCAGGAAGTCATGGTACAGGGCGATATTGCCCTCCACAGCGCGGATGTCGCTGTGGGCGAGGTGGACCCTAACTACGGCGGCTATGCCGCCCCGGAGGGCAACCCCATTCAGGGCAACATTATGCTGATCTCTGCCGGTGACCTGGACACTCCCCTTCCCTCGGACACGCAGGTGGAAAAGGCGCAGGCCCACTACACCGTCAAGGGCCTGCTGGGCAAGCAGGTGCTCTACACCGCCCGGCAGGAGGGCAGTGTGCTGACGCTGTACTTTCCCGAGAATGTGGCCACGTTCCGCGCCACCATCCTGGACCTGCAGACCCTGATGAACGATGGTGTGAGCACCGTGGTGCTGCAGACCAACAAGACTTCCACCACCCTCAACCTGAGCCTGCTGTGCGATGGCTACAGCGCCAATGACAAGGTGGTGCTCCGCCACATCGGTTCCCGCGCCTGTCTCACCGTCAAGGGCCGCAGCCGCCGCGACCTCCTCATCGGCCGCTGAGTCCATTTGATTTTGTATTAAGAGAGAGAACCCCCTCCGCAGGTTTGCCCTGTGGAGGGGGTTCTTTGTCGTGATGATATCAGGAGAACCAAAGGATCGAGTTTTCCCCTCTTGCGGTGCCCTGCATCCGCTTCGGCCCTTGGTGCGGGCCTTGCGTCTTGCAGACCGCTGCGCCAAAAATTGCTTCCTGAACATCAAGCTCCAACGCTTTTCGTTCGGTCAACGGGATCAGCGCCCTCTTGCGGTGCCCAGCGTCTGCTTCGGCCCTTGGGCGGGCCTCGCATCCTGCTGACCGCTGCGCCAAAAATCCCTCCCTGTTCCCGCCGCAGGCGGCGGTCGGGATTTTAGCCCTTAACAGCACCCATTGCGATGCCTTTGGTGAAGTACTTCTGGAAGATGAGGAAGATGATGATGATAGGCACAGCAGCCAGTGCAGCACCTGCCATGATCAGACCGAAGTCGGTGCTGTTTTCCGCCTGCAGCTTTGCAATGCCCAGAGAAATGGTCAGGTTGCTGGTGCTGGACAGCATGATCAACTGCATGAAGTAATCGTTCCAGCTGTTGATAAAGGTGAAGATGGCCAGAGCACCGATGCCCGGCTTGACCATGGGCAGCACGATGCTGATAAAGGTCTTGGCTTCACTTGCGCCGTCAATGCGGGCGGCCTCCAGCATTTCTGTGGGGATGCCCTCGCTGAACTGTTTCATCAGGAACACACCGAATGGCCAGCCGACGATGGGGAAGATAACAGCCCAGATGGTGTTGTAGAGGTTCAGGGCACTCATCTCACGCAGCAGGGGGATCAGAATGACCTGCTTGGGCAGAGCCATTGCGCACACGATCAGGGTGAACAGGAGCTGACGGCCCACAAAGCGCTTCTTGGCCAGTGCATAACCGGCCATGGCGGCGGTGATGCAGGTCAGGATCATGGAGACAACAGCCATGAACACGGTGTTGATCATCCAGCGCAGGGCAGCAGGAGCGGTGGGTCCGACCGAGAAGTAGATGGGATCGCCGTCGGCACTGAAGCGTGCACTGAAGGGGATGGCCAGCTGCCACAGCGGAGCGCTCTTTCCGGCAAACAGCTTCTGGTAGTTGGTCAGCACCCACTCATGGGGCCACCACTCGGGGGTGGTGGAGTTGATGGCCGCACCGGTTTTGAAGGAGCCGGTGATGATCCAGTACAGCGGGAACGCAAAGGTCACGGCCACGATGCTGATCAGGATCAGGGTCAGGATGGTATAGGCGCTGGCCTGCTTGAGCTTGCTGGGGTGACGCTTCAAGGGCTTTTGCTTTTTTGCGGTTGCAGCAGTTGCACTCATTGTTACGCACCTCCTCAATTATTCTGGTTGCCAACCTTGAACTGGATCGCAGACAGGATGGCAATGATGATGGCAAGCACAACACCCATGGCGTTGCCATAGCCGTAGCGGTACAGCTTGAACGCGGTGTAGTAAATGTAGTACATGATGGTATCGGTGCTGTGGTTGGGGCCGCCGGAAGTCAGCAGCTGGATCAGCGCAAAGCACTGGAAGGAGTTGATGGTGGTGATGACCAGGATGTACAGGGTGGTGGGCATGATGGCGGGCCACTTGATCTTCCAGAAGCACTGGAAATCGGTCGCGCCGTCCACTTCGGCAGCTTCTACGATGGACTGATCCACGTTGCCCAGGGCGGAAACATACAGAACGATGGGCTGGCCCACAGAGGTGGTCAGCAGGATGAGGATGATGCAGCCCAGAGCGAACCGCTCGTCGCCCAGCCAGTTGATGTTCTTGTCGATCAGCCCCAGCGTCTTGCCCAGATAGTTGAAGATGCCATAGTAATTGTTGTACATCCACTTCCAGACAACGGTAACGGCAACGGAACCGGTGACAACAGGCAGGTAGAACACGCAGCGGAAAAGGCTGGTGGCCCACTCGGGCAGATCCACGATGGCAGAGCTGACCCACAGCGAGAAGGCGCAGGTCACAGGCACCGACACGATGACGATGATGAAGGTGTTCTTCAGAGCACCCAGGAAGATCTTATCGGCGAACAGCTCTTTGTAGTTTGCAAGGCCGACAAAGACATCGGCGCGGTTCATGGTGGAATCAAAGAAGCTCGTGACCACGCAGAGGATCATGGGGTAGATGACGAACCCCAGAAAGAAGATCAGACTGGGCAGAAGGAAGAGATAGGATGCGATGGTCTCCTGCCGGACCAGTGCGCGGCTGCGCTTTGGCTCTTTGACTTTTACGGTGGTAGCAGCCAAGAAAATCACCAAACCTTTCGTTTAGCTCCGGTAAAATGACCGGCTCCCGACGGAACTTGCAAAAAGAATGCCCCTCCCTCGCCGGGATTATCGAGGAAGGGGCAAGGTTTATAACGTTACGATGAAAAACTCAGGCAGTGCGCTTATGCCTCGGCAGTAGCGGCAGCATTTGCGTTCTCAACAAAGGTAGCAACGGCCTGCTCAACGGGCTCGCCGGTGCCAACGCGCTGCAGCATGTTCCACCACTCGGTACGAGCAGTTGCCCAGCCCGGGGTGATCTGGTAGTAATCGCCCAGGAAGCCCATGAACTTGGTGTACTCGCTCATAATGTCGTTGCCGGCGTAGATGTCGCCAACACTCTCACGAACGGGGAAGTAGGTGGAAGCCAGAACGCTTGCGCCAACCTGGTCGGGGTCAGCAGCGATGAAGTCGATAAAGGTCTTGGCGGCTTCGATCTTGGCCTCGTCGCCGTTGTCGAAGATGCCAAAGCCCCAGATACCGCCGCACAGCTTGGGATCGCCGCTCTCGGTGGGGAAGGCCATGGGGAAGATCTCGTCGCCGCTGTTGGTCAGGCCGGCATCGTTGTTGTCGGAGTTCAGCTGCTGTGCAATGTTCCAGCAGAATGCCATCTGCAGGGTACCGTTGCGGAACAGGGTGATCTCCTCGCCGCCGTTGATGGAAGCGTCAAAGTTCACGCCCTTGGCATCGTACAGAGCCTGGATGGCCTTGATGTTCTCGGGGGAGTCAGCGGTGTACTTGGTGTGCTCAGCATCGGTGAAGGTGCCGCCGTACATATTGTTGATGATCGCGCGGGTGCCCTGGTCGCCGCCCTGGCCGCTGCAGTAGATGGCTGCAACATTCTCATAACCACCATTGTACAGTGCGTCAACGGTCTTGAGGAAGCCGTCGGTGCTCCAGGTGTGCTTATCAGTATCAATGTACTGGTCTGCGCCCACTTCCTTGACCTTGGTCATGTTCACGGCCATGCAGTGTGCGGTCATGCACAGGGGATACTCATAGTAGTCGCCGGCATCGTTCCTGCAGGCGGACTCAACGGAAGCGTAGATGTCCTTCTTGGCATCGTCGGTCCACAGGTCGTTCAGGGGAGCCATAACGCCCTTCTTGCCCCAGTTGGCAACCAGACGCTCGGGGCCTTCCATGATCAGGTCGGGTGCGCTGCCGCCCTCGATGGCGGTGTTGACCTGGTCATCACCATTGGTGTAATCCAAGTACTCAACGGTGACCTTGATGTCGGGATATTTTGCGTTGAAGCTGGAGATCAGCTCCTGCACAGTCTCGTCCTTGCCCCAGCCGCCGATGGGGTATGTCCACAGCTTGATGTTTGCGCCAGCTGCGGTGCTTGCCGCTGCAGAAGCTGCAGTGGAGGAAGCAGCAGTGCTGCTGGAGGAGCTGCCGCCGCATGCGGCCAGTGCACCGGCTGCACTCAGGGCACCCACGGCCTTCAGGAAAGAGCGGCGAGAGATACTGTTTTTCATAAGAAACTTCTCCTTACTCATTGATGTAGTGCGATTCTGCTCTGCGGCCCTCGTGTGGGAACCGCTTCTATTGGCCTTATTATAGAAAAATATTTTCATTTTGTCTATCGGCTGTCTGCCCAATAATGAAAGGATTTTCTTGTGGATGTCGCACAATTTTAGCGAAAAGACTGGCCTTTTGGGCAGGATTCACGGAAATTTTGAAAGTTGTAGCTATTTTGTAACCATTGTAGAAAAATCACACTTTTTGCTGGTGAAAATTGTTTTCACTCAAAAAAGAGCGGAAAATCCAGTAAATTGAAAAGGATTTTCACAAATAAGTCATACTAATGCGGCGAATTTGGGCGCTCTGCACAGAAACGAACCTGAATTTGTAGTCAAAGCCCCTCTTGCCAAGCGGCTGGGATTCTTTTATACTTTTCTTAAAGGAAAACTTCCCGACAATGGTGTTGGCGCGTGCGGCCGGCCCTTCCGGCGGGAAACGGAGCAGGAAAAAGGAGACCATCATGTCTACGACCACGAACTTCTGGGAGCTGCTGCAGCAAAGGCAGGACGAACTGACAAAATCCGGCCGTGCTGTGGCAGATTACCTTGTCCACCATGCCGACGAGGCACAGTACCTTTCCATTTCCTCCCTTGCGCGGGAATGCAAGGTAGCAGAGGCAACGGTGTTCCGCTTCTGCCGGGCATTGGGTTTTGAGGGCTACCATGAGATGCGCATTTCGCTGGCGCAGGCCAACGCCACCGGTGCGCTGGTCAACCAGCATGAGCCGGAGCCGGGCGCTACCACCGCCAGCCTGTGTGAGCACGCCAGCGGCCTGTTTCTCACTGCCATCAACGGCACCCAGAATTCTCTTTCGCCCGAAGCCGTGGAGCAGGCTGTGGACCTGATGCGTGCGGCGCGGCAGGTGTTCTGCCTGGGTCAGGGCGGCAGTATGCTGCTGGCCAACGATATCTGCGCCCGCTTTTCCAGCCTGTCCAACAAGTTCCGCACCGCAGGGGACAGTCATCTGCAGATCCTGGCTGCCAGCCTGATGGGCCCGGAGGATGTGGTGCTCTTCATCTCCTATTCCGGCGCGACCCGCGATATGCTGGAAACGCTGCGCACGGCCAAGGCATCCGGCGCAAAGATCATTCTGCTCACCCATTATGAGGATTCGCCCGGCGCAGCCATGGCAGATGTGGTGCTGCGGTGCGGCGCGCAGGAAAGCCCGCTGGATTCCGGCAGCATCCCCATCAAGGTGGCGGTGCTTTATGTGGGCGAGGTGCTTCTGCTCCGCTATATGCTGGATGACCCAGAGCATACCAACGAAGCCCAGGACCGCACCAGCGAGGCAGTGGCCATCAAGTTGATCTGAACAGTAAAACAGGCGGCATCCAACTTTGGTTGGAGCCGCCTGTCTTTTCGTTATAAGAGCGCTATAGTTTCATCCGGGAACTGCTTCTGGTAGTAGGTCACCTTCCACCAGATATTTTCCGGTTCCACCGGCGCAAAGTGGAGCGAGGAACAGGCGGTGCGGGTATCACCCTGCTGCTTTCCGCTCACAAAGATCGCCGTTGGGCCGTCTGCCCCGCCGATGATGCCAATGGCTCCATCTTCCGTGGGTGCGTCGCTTTTCCGGATGGGCTTATCACTAGAGGCGCAGTCGTTCACCTGCACCCAGCCGGTGGTCACGGCGGGGGTCAGGGTGTAAGTCATTTCCACAAATTCCCGGGGCCATTCCATGGGCGGCCCCATGTGGGGGAGGTCATTCTCCGGCAGCCGGGCCGGTTTCAGGTCTTTGACCGTCAGCACGCAGGGCACACCGGTGACGGGGTGGGCAAACTCCACGGCCTTTCCGGGCGCTGCCGTGAACTGCACCGCTTCGGCAGGCTGTTCCCGCTGGGTGAGGGTCAGTGTCAGGCTGGTGATGTGGGCCGGCCTGCGCTTTGTCGCCCAGGGAAAGCTCCACTGCCGGAGATCCCAGCCTTGTTCCAGGTCAAGCCCGTAGTGCTTCACGATGTCCCGCGCGGCCTGTTCACCGCTGCAAACGATCTCCTCTTCGGAGCGGAGGGGGTTATAATATTCCCCGGCACCGCGGCTGTACTCCACGGTTTTGCCGTTGATGGCTACACTTGGCAGATAGTCAAAAGAACCAAACGGGTCCGCGGCTTCGGCCAGTTCGACAACTTCCGGCGGGCATTCGTCAATATCCATCCCTTCATAAGCGGCCAACTTCTGGTAATGCGCTTCGATCGCTTCACGCTCCACCCGGCGGCAGATGTCTACAACCAGCCCTTTTCCACAAAGGTAAATCGCCGGGATGATGAAATGCTGCCCGCCCCACACCGAGTGTGCCCCGCAGGACACTTCCTGCCCGGGGCGGCCCCGATGCGGGCGGTGACAGCCCGGATTGTCCTCAAAATAAACCTTCCACTCCATCTGCGTTCCACCTTTCCATACATTTTTCTCTATTGTAGCGTAGGAAAGATTTTCTGTCAACCGACGCTTTTTCGCTAGGTGCCGCTCATATCCTGCCGCCTGTCCGAATAGACTGTTTCCGAGAAGCAGACGCAGAAGGTGCGGCCTTGCCGCCCGGTGCGGACGGGAGAGAGGAGAGAGCAATTTGGAAAAACAGGAGTGTTTGGAAGCCACTGTCTGCCGGGAGATCGGGGCACGCACCGGCGGGGAGATCCTGATCGGGGTGGTGGGGCCGGTGCGCACCGGTAAGAGCACCCTCATCAAGCAGTTTATGGAGCAGCTGGTGCTGCCTGCCATCGGCCCGGCGGACGCAAAGCTCCGGGCCCGGGATGAGCTGCCGCAGTCGGCGGCAGGGCGAACGATCATGACCACAGAGCCGAAGTTCATCCCGGAGCAGGCCGTGCCGCTCCAACTGGAGGGTGGCGGGGAATGCCGCATCCGACTCATCGACTGTGTGGGCTATATGGTGGAGGGAGCCATGGGCCACGAGGAGGACGAGAAGCCCCGCATGGTCAAAAGCCCCTGGTTCGAGGAAGAGATCCCCTTTGACCTTGCCGCTGAGACCGGCACCCGCAAGGTCATCCGGGATCACTCCACCATCGGCATCGTGGTCACCACCGATGGCTCCATCAGCGAGATCCCCCGGGAAAACTACCTGCCCGCCGAAAAGCGGGTGGTGGAAGAGCTGGAAGCGCTGGGCAAACCCTTTGTCATCCTGCTCAACAGTACCCGCCCGGATGCTCCGGAGACAAAGGTTCTGGCCGCAGAGCTGGAACAGGCCTACGGACGCACGGTCCTGCCGGTGAGCTGCCTGGATCTGCAAAAAGATGACCTGCTGTCCATCCTGCAGCGTGTCCTCTACGAATTTCCGGTGCGGGAGCTGGATTTTGCCATTCCCCGCTGGGTGACGATGCTGGAAAAGGGCCACTGGCTCCAGAACGAGATCTACACGGCGGCGCTCCAGTTTTCAGAGAAGATCAGCCGGATGAAGGATGTTCCGGCCCAGAACAGTGCCGGAGCGCTGGCCGGGGATTCGGTGCAGGAGTCTGCTCTGAGCGGCATGAACCTTTCCGACGGCGTGGTGCGGGTGACCGTTCTGTTGAAGCCGGAGGTGTTCTACCGCGTTCTCAGTGAGCAGACGGGGCTGGAAATTGGCGATGAAGCAGGCCTGATGCCCTGCATCATTGAGCTTTCCCGGGCAAAGCGGGAGTACGAGAAGATCCGCAGTGCACTGGAACAGGTGGAAGCCACCGGCTACGGCATCGTGATGCCCAGCATTGAGGAGCTCTCGCTGGAGGAACCGGAGATCGTCCGGCAGGGCGGGCGGTACGGTGTCCGGCTGGAAGCCAGCGCACCCTCCATCCATATGATGAAAGCCGTCATCCATACCGAGATCAGCCCCATTGTGGGCACCGAGAAGCAGAGCGAGGATCTGGTGCAAAGTCTGCTGGGCGATTTTGAGGCCGACCCGGAGAGGCTGTGGGAATCAAACATCTTTGGCAAAAGCCTGCATGAACTGGTGAATGAGGGATTGCAGAACAAGCTCCTCCACATGCCGCAGGAAGCCCGCACCCGCCTGCAGGAAACATTGGAACAGGTCATCAACGATGGCTGCACCGGATTGATCTGTATTCTGCTGTAACATAAAACGACCCTCTCAGTCACGCTGACGCGTGCCAGCTCCCCCGAAGGGGGAGCCAACGCATCTGACAGGAAGAAAACTGCTGATTTGCAGAATCTTACCTCGAAGCTGCAATTGCCTCTCCCTTTGGGAGAGGTGGCAATGTGGAGCATTGGCGGAGAGGGTCGTTCTTATTTTTGATAAAACCTCAAACAGCCTTCAAAACTGCTCAATGTATCATGGAATCGAATCCCCTGTGCGGCCAGCTTTGAGCTGTCCATCACAAGGTTGCGGGAGAAATCAGCAGGCTCGATCTGCACCTGCACGCCCAGCGCTTCGGCAAACTGCCGGGCCGTTGTGACCATGTCGGCATCATTCCTGCTGCCAAAATTGTATACACCGCCGGGCAGCTGCAAGGCGGGGAAGAGCTGCTCCACCACCTCCCGCACCCAGCTGACACCCCGGTGATCGTGTGGCGAAAAGCGAACGGGAGTACCGTTTTGTGCGGCCTGCAGCAGGTTCAGCGGCAGATTGCCCCGGAGAGGCAGGCCATCACCGGGCAGATCGTACATCCACGGGGCCCGCAGAAGAACTGCCTCCGGGCAGAGCGCAAGGACCCGCTCCTCGGCCTCCAACTTGTGCTGACCATAGGTGTTGGCGGGGGAGAGCGGCAGCGTTTCGGGCAGGGGGCCGGGCTGGGTCACACCTGCGTACACCTGATCCGAGCTGAATGAGATCAGTTTGGCCCCGGTGTCCCGTGCAGCTTTTGCCATCCAGACAGGCAATTCGACGTTGGCACGCTGGGATTCCTCCGGGTGCTGCTGGCAGTAGCCGGTATCGGACAATGCCGCCAGATGCAGGATGACATCAGGCTGCACGGTTTCCACAAAACGGCGAATGGCGGATTCATCGGCAGCAGCCAGAGATCCGCGCGGGAAGGTGAAAAGCTCTGCACGGCCCTGCCACTGGTGCAGTACCCGGGAACCCACAAAGCCGGAGGATCCGGAAATTAAGATCTTCATGCTCAGTGCACCAAAAACAGTTCCAGCACAAGCACCACGGCACAGCAGGAGACGGACACCTGAAACAGACTGGCTCCGAACCATGCGGCGGCGATGCCCACTACCAGCGCGGCTGCACCGGCAATGGGGCTCTGGGTTGCGTTGATGATGGCCGGGAAGGTCATCACGGCCAGCGTCACATAGGGCACATAGTAGAGGAAGGACTGGATGAACTGGTTTTTGATGGGTTTACGGATAAGGGTCAGCGGCAGCACACGGATAGCGTAAGAAACGGCGGCCATCACGGCGATATAGGCCCAGTTGTTGTAGGTCATGCCTGCACCTCCTCAGTTCCGGTAGCTTCCGGTGCTTCGGGTGTGACAGGGAACAGAACGGCTGCCCCGCAGGAGATCAGCACCGTCAGCAGGATGGTGCGGGTGCCGTCCGAAAGGGAAGCGATGCCGGGCAGGCAGCCGCAGGCGAAGCTCAGGGCAAAGCTCAGCATCACCAGCACGGCAACGACCCTGTTCTTCCGGGCGGGGGGAATGATGATGGCCAGGAACATGCCGTACAGGGCCACACTCAGGGCGCTGACCACACGCACGGGCAGCAGATTGCCCGCAATGATGCCCAGCGCTGTGCCCATGGCCCAAGCGGGGGCCGCCAGTGCTATGGCACCGTAGGTGTAGAACGGGTTCAGATAGCCTGGCCGTGCGATCGTGATGCCAAACAGCTCGTCGGTGACATCGTAGCCGATGATGAGTCGGTGGAAGAACGGCGTGCCTGGGGCAAATTTCTGGGCCAGAGCGCAGCTCATCAGCAGGTAGCGCGCGTTGGCGATCAGAGTGATGATGGCAACTTCCAGATAGGTGGCACCGGCAGCGATCAGCGAAAAGGCTGCATACTCACCGGCAGAAGCATTGTTGAACAGGCTTGCAAAAAAGCCCTGAATGGGGGTCAGCCCCGCATTGCGGGCTGCAATGCCCAATGAGAACGAGACGGCAAAATAGCCCAGCGCAATGGGCACGCCATCCCGCATCCCTTCGCAGAATACCTTGCGGCTGAATGCGTAGGGCTTTTGAGTGGTTTCCATGAGTGGTTACTCCTTTCCTACTTCAAGACACAAAAATAAGTATAGCACATCCGGTAGGAATTGACAAAAGAAAAAGGCTCAGGTTTTTGATCGAAACCTGAGCCTTTTTCAAAGAAGGGAGCGTGGCTTAATCCACAACATCCTCAAACTGGCTGTTGTACAGGTCAGCGTAGAAACCGCCGGCCTCAATGAGCTGGTCGTGGGTGCCCTGCTCCACAATGTCGCCGTCCCGCATGACAAGGATGAGGTCTGCATCCCTGATGGTGGACAGGCGGTGGGCGATGACAAAGCTGGTACGGCCCCGCATCAGGTTGTCCATAGCAGTCTGGATGCGCTGTTCGGTGCGGGTGTCCACACTGCTGGTGGCCTCGTCCAGGATCAGAATGCGGTTGTCGGCCAGAATGGCCCGGGCGATCGTCAGCAGCTGCTTCTGGCCCTGACTGACGTTGGAAGCGTCCTCATTCAGCTCCATCTGGTAGCCGCCGGGCAGGGTGCGGATGAAGTGGTCGGCATTGGCGGCCTTGGCGGCGGCAATGACCTCTTCATCGGTGGCATCCAGACGGCCATAGCGGATGTTCTCCATGATGGTACCCTTGAACAGCCAGGTGTCCTGCAGCACCATGCCGAAGCCCTCGCGCAGGGCACTGCGGTCAAAGTCGCGGATGTCGTGGCCGTTCAGGGTGATGGAGCCGGAATCCACATCGTAGAACCGCATGAGCAGTTTGACCATGGTGGTCTTGCCAGCACCGGTGGGGCCAACGATGGCGACCTTCTGGCCGGGCTGCACCTTACAGCTGAAATCGTGGATGATGGTCTTTTCGGGTACATAACCGAACCGGACATGGTCAAAGGTGACCTGACCATCGATGCAGGCAGGGTCTGCTCGGCGGGCAGGGTCGGCCAGCTGATCCTCTTCGGGCTCGTTCAGGAACTCGAACACGCGCTCGGCAGCGGCGGCCATGCTCTGCAGCATGTTGGACACCTGTGCCAGCTGCTGGATGGGCTGGGTGAAATTGCGGACATACTGGATAAAAGCCTGGATATCGCCGATGGTGATGATGCCGTTGGCGGCAAAGATGCTGCCGACGATGGCAACAGCCACATAGCCCAGGTTGCCCACAAAGTTCATAATGGGCTGCATCAGGCCGGAAAGGAACTGGCTCTTCCAGGCGGATTCAAACAGCTTGTCGTTGGCGGCGTTGAAGTCCTCCAGCACGGCGGCCTCCCGGTTGAAGGCCTTGATGACGTTGTGACCGGAATAGACTTCCTCCACCTGACCGTTCACAACGCCCAGAGTAGCCTGCTGGGCCTTGAAGTATTTCTGGCTGAACCTGACCACCAGCATCACCAGTACCAGAGAGACAGGCAGGATGAGCAGTGCGATCAGAGTCATTTTGGGGCTGATGGACAGCATCATGATCAGCACGCCGATCATGGTGGTAATGCTGGTGATGAGCTGGGTCACGCTCTGGTTCAGGCTCTGGCCCAGGGTGTCCACATCGTTGGTGATGCGGGAGAGCACCTCGCCGACCGTCCGCTTTTCAAAGTAGGCCAGCGGCAGGCGGTTGATCTTTTCGCTGATCTGTCGGCGGAAATCATAGCAGACCTTCTGGGAAAGGCCGGTCATCAGCCAGCCCTGGATAAAGCTGAATGCTGCGGAGCAGAGGTACATGGCCAGCAGGGTGAGCAGGATCTTGCCGATGTAGGCAAAGTCGATGCTGCCGATCCCCCGCAGCTTGGCGATCCAGCCGGTGGCAAGAGCCGTGGTGGCCTTGGCCAGAATTTTGGGGCCTGCGATATTGAAGATGGTGGAAAGGATGGCAAAGACCATCACAACGATGAGGGAAAGTTTATACTGGCGCAATGCGCTGAGGAGCTGCCGCAGAGTGCCCTTGAAATCCTTGGCGCGCTCGGTGGTCTGTTTTCCGGGTCTCGGCATATCACTCATCCTCCTTTCCGGTGTTCAGGTCTTGCAGGTTGAGCTCCTTCTGGCTCAGCTGGCTCCTGGCAATCTCCTGATATTCAGGGCAGGTGACCATGAGCTGCGCGTGAGTGCCCTTGCCCACCAGCCTGCCGTCGTCCAGCACCAGGATCTGATTGGCGTGGAGGACGGTGGAAATGCGCTGTGCCACGATGATCACAGTGGCGTTGTCGGTCTCTTCCTTCAGCGCACGGCGCAGGGTGACATCCGTCTTGTAGTCAAGGGCAGAGAAGCTGTCGTCGAACAGATAGATCTTCGGCTCCTTGGCAATGGCGCGGGCGATGGAGAGTCGCTGCTTCTGGCCGCCGGATACATTGGAGCCGCCCTGTGCAATGGGGCTTGCATAGCCCTCGGGCTTTGCGTCGATGAACTCGGTGGCCTGTGCGATGGAAGCCGCCTTCTTCATGCCCGCATCGGTGATCTGCGCACCGCCGAATTTCAGGTTGCTCTCGATGGTGCCGCTGAACAGAACGCCCTTCTGGGGAACATAGCCCAAAAGGCTGTGGAGCTGCTCCTGCGGTATCTCCCGCACATCGATGCCGTCGATGGTCACGCGGCCGCCGGTGACATCATAAAAGCGGGGGATGAGGTTGAGCAGGCTGGATTTGCCGCAGCCGGTGGAGCCGATGATGGCTGTGGTCTCGCCGGGGTTTGCGGTAAAGCTGATGTGCTCCAGCGCGTCGCTGTCGGCACCGGGGAAGCGGAAGCTGACATCCTCGAACCGGACCACGCCAGCCCAGTCCTTCTTTTCAAGGGCGGGCTTTGCGGTAGCAGCGTCGGGATCATGGATAGAAGCCTTGGTGCGGCAGACCTCGTCGATACGGTCAGCAGCCACACCGGCACGGGGAAGCATCACGGCCACCATGGCCAGCATCAGGAAAGACATGACGATCTGCATGGTGTAGGTGATGAATGCGATCATCTCGCCCACCTGCATATTTCCGGCATCCATGGCCTTGCCGCCGAACCAGACGATGAGCAGGCTGGTGCCGTTCATGATCAGGGTCATAAAGGGCATCATGGCCACCATGGCGCGGTTGGTGAACAGCTGGGTGCCCATCAGCTCCCGGCTGGCAGCATCAAAACGCTTTTCCTCAAAGGATTCGCGGCTGAATGCACGCACCGGCATCACGCCGGTCAGGATCTCGCGGCTGACGAGGTTCAGCTTGTCCACCAGGGTCTGCATGATCTTGAACTTGGGCATGGCGACGCTCATCAGAACCGTGATGAGCAGAAGCAAAGCGGCCACGTCCAGCACGATGATCCAGGCAAGGCCGGTGTTGCCCTGGGTGACGTGCATCACGCCGCCGATGCCCAGAATGGGAGCGTAGGCCACCATGCGCAGCAGGATGACACAGGTGAACTGCACCTGCTGGATATCGTTGGTGGTGCGGGTGATCAGGGAAGCGGTGGAGAAATTCTCGATCTCCGCGTTGGAAAAGTGGATGACCGAGGAGAAGGTCTCTCTGCGCAGCTCCCGGCCGATGGAAGCCGAGACGCGGGAGGCAATCAGGCCCACCAGAATGGCAACGACCACCATCAGCAGGGTCAGGGCCAGCATCTGGCCGCCCACACGGAAGAGGTAGGCCATCTGTGCATCATGGGAAACGCCCTGTGCCTCATATTCCAGGCTGACCAGCAGGGTGGCCTGACTTGCCATGCTGGAAAGGGTGGTCTCGTCCACCTGTTCCATGGCGCTGGCCAGCTGCTGCTGGATCATTTCCCGGGAAAAGCCGGGCATCTGGGCCATGGCTGCGAACTGGGCACAGACGGCATCCAGATCTTCCGCTGTGGGAGCAGCGGTCATGGTCTCTGCTTCATCCTCGGCAGTCTCGTCCTCGCTCTGGTAGCCGGACAGCGGAGCCATGGCGGCAGCGTTCTGCCCGGCAGGGGCGTTGGCATTCTGCGCCGCCGCCATATACAGCACGATATCCGGTGTGGTGACGGCCTCCTCCAGAGCGGTGCACTCGGCATCGGTCAGGTCACTGCGGAGCTTCAGAACACCGTCGTCCTGAAGATAATATCCGTAGGCATTCTGCAGCGCGTCTGCATCCTCTTCGCTCATCAAAAGCGAGAGGGCATCCAGTGTGCTTTGGCGCACAGTCTCCGGCAGGGGGCTTTCAATGCCGCCCTGCTGGATGCCGGTGTCCACGATCTTGCTCGTGTAATCCGGCAGGGAAAGGTCGCAGTAGGCTTGCACGAACAGCAGAGCCACCACGGCAAGGCAGGCGGCCCAGTGGCGGGCCAGCTGCTTGAAAATTTTACCCATTTTCGTTTTCTCCCTTCAATTTTGCTTGTTGCTCCGCATTTTCCGCTTCCACAGCCTCCAGCAGCACACCGGTCAGGGAGAACAGCTGCTCCCGCTGCTCTTCCGGAATGCGGCAGATGACCCGCTCAAAGTAACGGCTGATGGCGGCCTCGACCTGGCGGCTGGCATCCAGCCCCTTTTCCGTGGGGCGCACCAGCGTTTTGCGGCGGTCATTGGGGTCTGTGATCCGCTCAATGAGTCCATCCTGCTCCAGCTGGCGCAGCGCGCGGGAAACAGCGGGCAGGGGCTGTTTGACGGCGGCAGCCAGATCGGAAACATAGATGGAGCCGTTTTGGCCATGCTCTTCAATGGTCATCAGCACGCCTTCCAGCATGATGAAATGACACTTGGGGCAGCTTTCCAGTGCCATTTTGGCACCGCGTTTGCCTTCCGTGCTCAGCCGATGCAGATAATGGACCACGGCGAACAGTTCCGGCGCGCTCTTCTGCGGCATACGAATCCTCCTTATCACTTAACAGATACAAATACTTAACGCATGATAACTATTTGCTAATGACAATAATATACCCGCCTGCATCGGAATGCAAGCGGGTAAAAATGAACTTTTTGGAAACTCTGAAGACCCTGCGCATCAAGGAGAAAAAATCACTCGTGGAGCTGACGTTCTTCCACCAGACTCTCTCGTTTGCTGCTGATACGTCCCAGCCCGTAGGCCAAAAACGTGGCGCAAAGCAGGTTCAGCCATGCCAGCGATGCACCGCTGAAGGTGTTGGTAACGCCGATGAGAAGGTTTGCCAGACAGAGCAGCCTCACCATCTGTCCAATTTTGTTCAGGTGGGAGATACGAGAATCTACATCCGAAAACAGATCAAAGGGACCTAGCTGGGCGCTGCGGCGGAAATATCCCCAACTGAAGCAATGCCCAACGCTCTGTGCTTCCAACTCTTCCATGAAACTTTCAAAATCCGGGGAACTGTCCAGCATGGCAAGCCGGATGATGTACTGGCCGGGTTCCGTCTTTTCAAAGGTGTAGGTGCAGAACCCGGCATTCTGCAGGGCCCAGCCCTCCTGCGCCATTTCGTTGAGCCAGCGTTCTTCTTTTTCAAATTCCCAGACCCAGAAATTCCGATGCAGCGTTTTTGTTTCACTCATACCTGTTCCTCCTGTAAAATGGCGCGGCCATTGGCAGCAAGCTCCTCCAGCCGGACCAGCTCCTGTTTGAGCACCTTCAGCCCGGCGGAGGTCAATTGGTATTCTTTTTTGCGGCTCCCGCTTTCCATGGGCAGGGGAGAGATCCACCCCTTTTCGCACAGGGCATTCAGGGCACCGTACAGGGTTCCGGCAGCCAGCCGTACCCTTCCGCCGGAGAGCTGCTGGGTCTCCTGCATGATGCCGTAGCCATGCCGCGGATGATAGAGGGAAAGCAGGATGTAGTAGGTGGTTTCCGTCAGTGCCGGATTTTCCATTATATCACCTCGCTTTGTATCGTTATGCGATATATCATGGGTGTATTATATCGCCTCTCGATATAACTGTCAAGGGGCTGAAAATAAAAAAGCTCTCCCGGAGGGGAGAGCAAAGACAAACAACCAGAGAAAACCGGTCAACGATCGTGGAACAGTCGGTTATCCACCCAGATGCAGACGCAGGCACCCAGTACCGAGATAACAAAGGAACTGATGCTGCCGGTGGCATGGATGCCGATGAGGCCGAACAGGAACTCGCCCACAAAGCTGCCCAGAATACCCAGCACAATGTTGCGGCCGGTGGAAGTCTGGGTGCCCATAAAGCGGTTGGCGATGTGACCGGCCAGAGCGCCTACCAGCACGCCCACGAACAGGGAAGCCAGCAGGCCGATCAGAGAGAACAGGCCCATCAGCACGCCCACCAGAGCGCAGATCAGGGCAAAAACGATCAGGATAGACAATGTGATCATACAGAAGCCTCCTTGGTTTCTTTTGTAAGAACGGCATTTTCTGCCGCGTACCGGCAGATGTCGTTCAGACAGCACTTTTCACATTCGGGTTTGCGGGCATTGCAGACAGCCCGGCCATGCATCACAAAGCGGTGGCACAGGTCACTGCCTTCCTCCGGCGGAATGATCTTCCATAGGGCCATCTCCACCTTCTGCGGCTCCTTGATGCCATCCACCAGCCCGATTTTATTGCACAGCCGGATGCAGTGGGTGTCTGTGACGATGGCGGGCTTGCAGAACACATCACCCATGATCAGGTTGGCGCTCTTGCGGCCCACGCCGGGCAATGCCAGCAGCTCTTCAAAGGTGGTGGGCACTTTGCAGTTGTATTTATCCCGCAGCACCCGCATACAGGCCGAGATATCCCGGGCTTTGCTGCGGCCCAGCCCACAGGGCTTGACAATGGCTTCGATTTCCTCGGGCTCTGCCGCAGCCAATGCTGCTACATTGGGGTATTTTGCAAACAAGTCCTGTACCACAATGTTCACCCGGGCATCGGTGCACTGGGCCGCCAGCCGGACGCTGACCAGCAGCTGCCAGGCGTGGTCGTAATCCAGCGTGCAGGCTGCATCCGGATATTCTGTTTTCAGCCGGTCGATGACCTGGAGCGCCAGCTCCTTTTTGGCAGAGAGATCTTCTGCCGAAGCAGCTTTCTTCATCTGAACCCCTCGTTTCCCGTAAATTACTATGATAATAGCATGTTTTGACTTTTTTGTAAATGGGATTTGTGGCATTCATCTGAGAATGATTTTCATTATTGCTCTTGCTGTTCGTGTAAAAATGAGGTATACTATTTTTGTATAAGGCCCATGCAGAACAGCAGGGCAGTACAGGAGGGAACGCCCGATGAATGAACCGCTGGCGCAGCGTATGCGCCCCAAAACGCTGGCCGAAGTCTGCGGCCAGCAGCATTTGCTGGCCCCGGGGCGGGTGTTCCGCCGCACCATCGAGAGCGGCCGCATCCCCAACATGATCTTTTACGGCCCGTCCGGCACTGGCAAGACCACCGTGGCCCGCATCATTGCCGAGAACAGCGGCATGACGCTGCACAAGCTCAACGGTACTTCCTGCGGCACGGGGGATATCAAGGCAGTGCTCAAGGATATCGGCACACTGGCCGGGGCGGGGGGCATCCTGCTGTACCTCGATGAGATCCAGTATCTGAACAAGAAGCAGCAGCAAAGCCTGCTGGAGTGCATTGAGGACGGCACGGTGACCCTGATCGCCTCCACCACCGAGAACCCATATTTTTACATCTATAATGCACTGCTTTCCCGCTGCACTGTGTTTGAATTCAAATCGCTGACGGCTGCAGATGTGGAGCAGGGGCTGCGGAACGCCCTGAAAAAGCTTTCAGAGAGTGAGGGTGCGCCCATCCGGATGGAGGACGATGCCTGTGCCTATCTTGCCGAGAGCGCGGGCGGCGATCTGCGCAAGGCACTGGGGTGCCTTGATTTTGCAGTGACGGCGGCGGCTCCCGAACCGGAGGGAAAACACATCACGCTGGATATGATCCAGCAGGTCACCCGCCGCACTGCCATGCGGTACGACCGGGATGGCGATGACCACTATGATATCGTGTCGGCTTACCAGAAATCCATGCGCGGCTCCGACCCGGATGCAGCGCTCCACTATCTGGCCCGGCTGCTGGAAGCCGGGGATCTGCCCTCTGCCTGCCGTCGGCTCATGGTGTGCGCCTGCGAGGATGTGGGCCTTGCCTACCCGCAGATCATCCCCATCGTCAAGGCGGCGGTGGATATCGCCAACGCGGTGGGCCTGCCCGAAGCGCGGCTCCCCCTGGCGGATGCAGTTGTGCTGGTGGCGACCAGCCCCAAATCCAACAGCGCCCACGATGCCATCAACGCCGCCATTGCGGATGTGCAGGCCGGACGCACCGGGCCCATTCCCCGCCAGCTGCAGAACAAGCACTATGACGGCGAGGATGCGCTGGTAAAGGGCCAGAATTACAAGTATGCCCACGATTACCCCAACCACTGGGTCGAGCAGCAGTATCTGCCGGATGTGCTCAAGAACACAAAATACTACACCTTTGGGGAAAACAAGAATGAGCAGGCCTCCCGCGCATATTGGGCGCGGATCAAGGGCGAAGAGAACGTATAAAGGGAAGAGAAGGAGAGAGGAAGATGCGTTATTCCAAACAGCGGGAGCTGGTGCTGCACACCGTGGAGCAGCTTTGCGACCACCCCACCGCCGAAGAGATCTTTGATAAGGCGGCCCCGGAGTGCCCGGGCCTGAGCCTGGGCACTGTCTACCGCAATCTGAACAGTCTGGTGGAGGCAGGCAGGGTGCGCCGGGTGTCCATTCCGGGCAGGGCGGATCGTTTTGATCACACCCTGTGCTGGCACAGCCACCTCTACTGTACAGCCTGCGGTGGCGTAGTGGATGCCGATGTGGACGAGAAACAGGTGATGAGGCTGGTGCGCCGCCAGAAGGATGTTGTGGTGCAGGACTGCGCTGTGGTGCTGTTCGGCCTGTGTGAAGCATGCGCCAAAAAGCAGGCAGAAGGCTGAATTACCCCGAAGGATTCTGAAATTTGCGGTTTCCCACTTGCCCTTATGGCAGAAAGAGGGTATACTAAAAAGAGCTTTTGAAAAATAAGGATGGTTTTTATTGGAATACATTAACTTTGAACACAACGAAACGGCTGCGGAGCTGGTGCGTGCGGCTTACGACACCCCGCCGCTGGCCTTTGTACACAGCTATGGCTGTCAGCAGAACGTCAACGATGGCGAGCGCATCAAGGGCGTGCTGGTGGATATCGGCTACGGCCTGTGCGATAAGCCCGAGGATGCAGACCTCATCCTCTTCAACACCTGCGCTGTGCGGGAGCACGCCGAGCAGCGCGTGTTCGGCAATGTGGGTGCACTGAAGGGCCTGAAGGAGAAAAAGCGCGGCCTGATGATCGGCCTGTGCGGCTGTATGGCCAACCAGAAACATGTGGTGGAAAAGCTGCGCAAGAGCTATCCCTATGTTGATCTGGTCTTTGGCGTGGATGGCATCGATACGCTGCCCCAGCTCATTGCTCAGAAGCTGCAGAAGCATAAGCGCGTGCTGATGGAGCCTGCCCAGCGCCCGGTCATCGTGGAGAACATCCCCATCCGGCGCGAGAGTGAGTTCCGCGCCTGGCTGCCCATCATGTATGGCTGCGACAATTTCTGCACCTACTGCATCGTACCTTATGTGCGGGGCCGTGAGAAGAGCCGCAAGCCCGGCGATATCCTGGCGGAGTTCCGGGGGCTGGTGGAAGCCGGATACAAGGAAATCACTCTGCTGGGCCAGAACGTGAACAGCTACGGCAAGGGCCTGAAAGAACAGGTGGACTTTGCTGATCTGCTCAATCTGCTCTGCACTGTGCCCGGCGATTACCAGATCCGCTTTATGACCAGCCACCCGAAGGATGCCAGCCACAAGCTGATCGACACCATTGCGGCCCAGCCCCACCTGTGCAAACACCTGCACCTGCCGGTGCAGTGCGGCTCGGATGAATTGCTGAAAAAGATGAACCGCCATTACACCATCGGGCAGTACATGGAGCTGATCGAGTACGCCCGCAAAAAGGTGCCCGGCATCACCTTCTCCAGCGATATCATCGTGGGCTTCCCCGGGGAAACGGAGGAGGATTTCCAGGGCACGCTGGAACTGGTGAAGAAAGTCGGCTACATGCAGCTGTTCACCTTTATCTACTCCAAGCGCACCGGCACCAAGGCAGCGGAAATGCCCGACCCCACCCCTCGCGCGGAGAAAACCGACCGGATGACCCGTCTGCTCAAGGTGCAGGACGAGATCGCAATGGATCTGGTCCGGCAGCAGGTGGGCCAGACTGTCCGGGTGCTGGTGGAAGGCTATGGGCGCAGTGATGGCACCCTCTCCGGCCGGTTGGACAACAACCTGACCGTGGAGTTTGCCGCAGACCCCGCCCTGATGGGCAGCTACGCACAGGTGCACCTGACCGGTGCCCGCGCCACTGTCCTGCTGGGCGAACTGGAAACGTGATCCCGGGGCACACCGGCCCCAATGATAATGTAACTATAAAAACAAACACATCAAAGGAGATTTTTGATTATGGATTGCATCGATCTGTTCAAGCGCGCCGCCATGGCACTGCAGACTGACCCCCGTTACCTGGCTCTGGATCAGGCCCGCAAGGCAAACGACAAGGATGAGGAGCTGCAGAATCTCATCGGGGAGTTCAATCTGGCCCGCATGGATCTGAACAACGAGATCAGCAAGAGCGAGCGCAGTGATGAGCGCATCGCCGAGCTGAACACCAAGGTCAACGACCTGTATGGCAAGATCATGGCTGACGAGGGTATGACTGCTTACAACGAGGCAAAGCGCGACTGCGAGAACCTGGTCAACTACATTGATGCCATCATCAACACCGCAATGAACGGCGGCGACCCCATGACCGTGCAGGAGCCCAGCGAATCCTGCACCGGCAGCTGCTCCACCTGCGGAGGCTGCCACTAACAGGTAAAATGAGAACGCGGCTGCAAATCGCAGGCCGCGTTTTCCTTCCATTCGCAGTTACTTACTGCAAACCGACGGAAAGAAGCAAAGCGGCATAGCCCGCAGGAAAGGTGAACGATTATGGCAGAACTGTCGCCCATGATGCAGCAGTATATGGACATCAAGAAGCAGTATAAGGACGAGATCCTGTTTTACCGCATTGGCGACTTTTACGAGATGTTCTTTGACGATGCGCTGACCGCCTCCCGGGAGCTGGACCTGACCCTGACGGGCAAGCAGTGCGGCATGGAAGAGCGTGCCCCCATGTGCGGCGTGCCCTTCCACAGCTACGAGGGCTATGTGGCCCGCCTGATCGCCAAGGGATACAAGGTGGCGATCTGTGAGCAGATGGAGGACCCGTCCAAGGCAAAGGGACTGGTCAAGCGCGATATCATCCGGGTGGTCACGCCGGGCACTGTCATCGAAAGCAGTATGCTGCAGGATGACAAAAACAACTACATTGCAAGCATTTTTCTGAAAGGGAACGCGGCGGGCATCTGTTTTGCCGATGTTTCCACCGGCACGGCCCATATCACCGAGCTGAAACGGGAGAAGATCGTGCCTGCCGTGATCGCGGAGCTCTGCCGCTACCATCCCAGCGAGGTGCTGATGAACCCTGGAATGCTGGACTGCCGTGAGCTGACCGGCTATATCAAAAAGAATATGACCTGCTCTGTGGAGCTGGTGGAAGAGGAGCGCTACGCCCCGGGTCTGGTGGCCATCTCGCTGGAAAACCAGTTTGGCCGCAATTGGGATGAGACCACCTCTATCGACAAAAAAGGTCTGGTGCGGTTTGCCATGGCCGCACTTCTGGAATACCTGCACACCACCCAGATCAAAGGTGTGGAGCGCCTGAAGACCGTCATCAGCTACAACGAAGCCCAGTATATGCAGCTTTCGCCTGTGACGCGGGCTAACCTTGAACTCACCGAGACCCTGCGGGGCCGTGAGAAGCGGGGGACTCTGCTCTGGGTGCTGGACAAGACCAGCACTGCCATGGGCAAGCGGCTGCTCCGCACCTGGATCGAGCAGCCGCTGCTTTCCAGCGATGCCATCAACCACCGTCTGGATGCTGTGGAAAGCCTGGTCAATCAGACCGTACAGCGCGGCGATCTGATCGAAGAACTGCATTACATCGCTGATTTGGAGCGTATGATGACCCGCACGGTCTACGGTTCAGCCACGCCCAAAGAGATCTATGCCATGGCGCAGACCTGTGAGCGCCTGCCCAGCCTGCGCCAGCAGGCCGAGAGCTGCGGCTGTGCCGAGCTCAGCGAGATCGTCTCCAGGATCGACCCGCTGAGCGATATCAAGGACAAGATCTATGCCGCTGTGGACCCTGACGCACCTTCTACCCTGAAGGATGGTGGTGTCATTGCCAAGGGCTACCACCCCGAGGTGGACGAGCTGCGTTCCATCCGCGATAACACCAAGGGCGTGCTGGCTCAGCTCGAGACCCGCCTGCGGCAGGAGACCGGCATCCCCAAGCTGAAGATCGGCTATAACCACGTGTTTGGCTATTTCATCGAGGTCAGCAACTCTTATAAGGCACAGGTGCCGGAGAGTTACATCCGCAAGCAGACCCTGACCACCGGCGAACGCTACATCACACAGGAGCTCAAGGAGCTGGAAAATAAGATCCTGGGTGCTCACGAGCGGCTGATCGCTCTGGAACACCGGCTTTTCAATGAGCTGCTGGAAAGCATTGGTGCCCAGCTCGACCGCATCCAGCGTACAGCCAACGCCGTGGCAGAGCTGGACGTGCTGGCCGCTCTGGCTCAGGTGGCAGCAGAAAACAACTACTGCCGCCCCACTGTGGATGAGAGCGACCAGCTGACCATCGTGGAGGGCCGCCACCCTGTGGTGGAGCAGATGCTCAAGGGCAGTCTGTTCGTACCCAACGATACCACCCTGAACTGCGGCGAAGATCGCTGCCTCATCATCACCGGCCCTAACATGGCGGGCAAATCGACCTATATGCGCCAGAATGCGCTGATTGCCCTGATGGCACAGATCGGTTCCTTTGTTCCGGCCAGAGAGTGCCATGTGGGTGTAGTGGATGCCATCTTTACCCGCATCGGCGCGTCGGATGACCTTTCGGCAGGTCAGTCTACCTTTATGGTGGAGATGACCGAGGTGGCAGAGATCCTGAAGAACGCTACCTCCCGCAGTCTGGTGGTGCTGGATGAGATCGGGCGCGGCACGTCCACCTTCGACGGTATGAGCATTGCCCGCGCCGTGGTGGAGCACATCAGCGACCCTGCCAAGGGACTGGGCTGCAAAACCCTCTTTGCCACCCATTACCACGAGCTGACAGACCTTGAGGGCACCATCAGCGGCGTGAAAAATTACAACATTGCGGTGAAAAAGCGGGGTGAGGACATCACCTTCCTGCGCCGCATCGTCCGCGGCCCTGCCGATGACAGCTATGGCATCGAGGTGGCAAAGCTGGCCGGTCTGCCCGGCACCGTGACCCGCCGCGCCCACGAAGTGCTGCGCGCACTGGAAGCCACTGCCCCCAAGAACAAGGTGGAGCAGATGGACTTTGATGCACTGCAGGAGTATAATTCTCCCGCAGTGCCCAGCGAGGTGCTGGAAAAACTGGATGCGCTGGATGTGGAAACGCTGACCCCCATTGAAGCGCTGAATTTCCTGTACGAGCTGAAAAAGACCTTGAAGGGCAGCCTGAACGGCTGATTTCCTGAAAAATCCTAAAAAACAGGGGAGGGAACGAATATGGCAGTCATCCATGTTCTGGACAAGCACACGGCGGAGCTCATTGCAGCCGGTGAGGTGGTGGAGCGGCCGGCTTCCGTGGTGAAGGAGCTGCTGGAAAACGCCATTGATGCCGGGGCAAGCCAGATCACTGTGACCATTGAATCGGGCGGCGTGAAGCTGATCGAGATCAGCGACAACGGCTCGGGCATTGAAGCAGAGTATATCCCTACGGCATTCATCCGCCACGCCACCAGTAAGATCCGGACGGAGGATGATCTGAACCATATCCACACCCTGGGCTTCCGTGGAGAAGCGCTGGCTTCCATTGCCAGCGTGGCGCGGGTAGAAGTGCTGACCCGTACTGAGAACGACGAGTGCGCCTCCGTCTACCGCATCGAGGGCGGCGAGGATTATCCGCTGGAGCCCGGTGCACGCGGCGTGGGCACTACCATCCGGGTGCAGGATCTGTTCTACAACACCCCGGCCCGGATGAAGTTTCTCAAAAAGGATTCCAGCGAGGGTACCTTTGTGGCGGATATTGTGGCCCATGTGGCCCTGAGCCACCCCGAGGTCAGCTTCAAGTTTGTCCGGGAGGGCAAGCTGCAGTATGTCACCCCCGGTGACGGCAAGCTGCGCAGTGCCGCCTACGCGGTGCTGGGCCGGGAATTCAGCCGTGACCTCATGGAGCTGGACAATCAGGAGGGGGTGTACCGGGTGTGGGGCCTCATCACCCAGCCCAGGAGCTGCCGCGCCAGCCGCAGTATGCAGTATTTCTACATCAATGGGCGCTATGTCCGCAACCGCACCATGATGGCGGCTATGGAAACAGCGTTTAAAGGCACCACGATGCAGGGCAAGTTCCCTGGAGGAATCTTGCTTCTGGAAATGCCCGCTGACCTTGTGGATGTCAATGTCCACCCGGCCAAGACTGAGGTGCGCTTTGCCCGGGAAAACGATATCTTTGACCTCGTTTATCACGCTGTCAAGCTGGCACTGGCTCAACCGGGCACCGGAGAGCGGCGTTTTGCCTTTGAAGAGTACAAAAAAGATGAAGAATCCAACAAATCTGGAATAAATGATAACGCGATAGAAAATGATGTAAAGAAGAATAACTTTACAGGGCTTTCTGCCATCATTCCGGGTCAAGCCGAGCCGGGAACGCTCCATGAGCATACCCCTCAGCCCCAGCGGAGCTTCCGGAGTTTTACTCCGACACCGGCAGCAGCACCGCCGTCCCGTCCGGCACCTGCAAGCCACCCGGATATCCTGCCTGCACCGAACACTGCCGAGGAAAAGCCGACAGAGCACAGCTGGACAACGGTTGCATCGGGCCTGCCCATCCGGCAGGATGCCACCCTGCACAGCCCGGCACCAGCTCCCACGGAGAGCGAGCCTGAAGCACCCGCCTTTGCCGCAGCGCTGGGAGAAGGTGCATTGGACATTGAACCGGACAGTGCAGATCTGCCCGAACATCAGGACCACATGGCGGCATGGGATCCTGCCCCCAAGGAGGAAATGCCTGCCGCCCCAGCTCCGCAGCAGACCTCTGCTGCCGAGGATACGCCGGAACAGCTGGGCTTTGACGTGCAGGAAGGCCCTGCCCCTCTGCGTTATGTGGGTGAGATCTTCAAGACCTATATCCTCGCTGAACGTGGGGAGGAAATCTGCATCATTGATAAGCACGCCGCCCATGAGCGTCAGCTCTTCGAGAAACTGGCGGCAAACTATGGGGATGTTCCGGCCCAGCTGCTGCTGGAGCCGCTGGTGGTGGAGCTGTCGGCGGAGGAAAAGACTGCGCTCCTCTCCAACCTTGAACTGCTGGAAAGCGCCGGACTGGAGATCGATGACTTTGGCGGCAACAGCGTGTTCCTGCGTTCTGTGCCCGCGGATGTGGAGCAGGGCAGCGCCGAGGATCTGCTGGTGGAGCTGGCCGATAAGCTCTCCAAGGGCAGCCGCGATGCCCTGAGCGAAAAGACTGAGTGGGTGCTCCATTCCATCTCCTGCCGCGCGGCCATTAAAGCGGGGGATAAGACCTCCCCGCAGGAGCTGATGGCACTGGCAGAAAAGATCCTCTCGGGCGAGGTACCGCCCTTCTGCCCCCATGGTCGGCCTTGTGTCCTTAAATTGACCCGGAAGGAGCTGGAAAAACAGTTTGGACGGATCGTGTAACAAAAAGCCCCCGGTGCTGGCCGTGGTCGGCCCCACAGCTTCCGGCAAGACCGCGTTGGGTGTTGCACTGGCCGAGCAGTTCGGCGGTGAGATCATCAGCGCCGATTCGATGCAGATCTACAAAGGTCTTGATGTGGGCACCGCAAAGGTGACCCCCGAGGAGACTCGCGGTATTCCGCACCATGGGGTGGATATCCTGCAGCCTGATGAACCGTTCAGCGTGGCTGATTTCACCGCGCTGGCCGGGGCGCTGGAACGTGAGATCTCCGGCAGAGGACATCTGCCCATCCTCGTGGGCGGCACCGGGCTCTATGTCCAGAGCTTTTTGTATGGTGTCCGCTTTGCCGCTGAGAAAACGCCGGACGGTTTGCGGGAACAGCTGGCCGCGGAACTGAATGAAAAGGGTCCGGAAGCCATGTATGCGGAGCTGCAGGCGGTGGACCCCGAAGCGGCGGCGGCCATCCATCCGAACAACCATATCCGGGTGCTGCGGGCGCTGGAACATTACCGCGCCACCGGCAAAAAGCTCAGTGAGCAGAAAGCAGACTCGCTTCCGCCCGAAAAGCCCTACCGTTCTCTGATCTTTGGGCTGGATTTCCCGGAGCGCGCCCAGCTCTACCGCCGCATCGACCTGCGGGTGGATCAGATGATGGAGCAGGATCTGCTGAACGAGGCAAAACGTGTGTGGGAACACCGGGACACTTATAAGACGGCGGCCCAGGCCATCGGATACAAAGAATTCTTCCCCTACTTTGCGGGGGAGAGCGCGCTTGCCCCTTGTGTGGAGAAGCTGAAACAGGCTTCCCGCAACTATGCCAAGCGCCAGCTGACCTGGTTCCGCCACATGGAGGGCATCTGCTGGCTGGATGCCTCTGCCCCGGATGTCCGGGAACAGGCCGCATGTCTCACAAATGAATTTTTAGCGAAAGGATGAGCGATATGCAGGAAGAGAACCGCGAGGGCATTTCCGGCGCACTGAAAACGCTGGCCGCTGTCGTTATCGTGTTTTTGCTGCTGGCGGCATTGTATGTGGGCTATCAGGCAATGCAGGTGCTGTTTCCGCCCAATACCTACGAGACCGCCCTGCTGGCTACGGTGGAGGACACCGTGGATGCCGAGGGCGTGCTCCTGTTTGAGGAAAGCTACGTTGCGGGCGGCGGCACGCTGGGATATCTGGTGGCAGACGGCGAGCGTGTTTCGGCAGGCACAGCGGTGGCTGAGATCTACGGCGATGCAGCGCAGGCTTCTCTGCGCCAGCAGCTGACCCAGATCAATGACCAGATCGACCTGCTGCAGCGCTCCCAGAACACCACTTCGGTGCAGCTGGAATCCCTGCGCAAGAACCGTTCCGCTGCTCTGTACGACCTGATGGATTCGCTGGATGCAGGGGACTACGAGGATACCGATGCGGAGAAGGAAAATTACATTCTGGCCCAGAACAAGCTCTGGGTCATCACCGGCGAGGTGGCCAGCTTCTCCGACCAGATCACCGCGCTGACCCAGCAGGCCGCCACGGTGCAGTCCCAGCTGGGCAATCCGTCCCAGATCACGGCCCCGCAGACTGGCTATTTCATCCGCAGCTCCAGTTCCGGGCGGCTGAACGCAGGTTCTGCCGATATCCTTGCCCTGGATGCAGCCAACCTGAAAGCTTACGTTGAATCCTCCCCGGAGATCGCGCTGGACGGCTGCGCGGGAAAGATCGTTTCAGGCTTTACCTGGTACTATGCCGGGGTGTGCTCAGCCAAACAGGCGGAAAAGCTGCTGGGCAGGGACGGCAAGCCCTTGACCAAGAGCGTTGAGATCCGCTTTCCCGGTCAGGTGGAAACGCCCCTCAAGGCAAAGGTCAGCGAGGTGAACATTGATGCGGAGAACGACATTGCCCGCTTCGTCCTCTCCTGCGAGATCATCAACGGCGATGTGCTCCGGCTGAACTGTGCCGATGCCCAGATCATCGTGGGACGCAACACCGGCCTGCGGGTGCCTGCTGCCGCGGTGCACTACCTCAAGGAGGACGGCTCCGAGGCAGAGGGTCAGGGCGAGAACTACATCCCCGGCGTGTATGTGAAGTACGGCAACCTGGCCCGCTTCTGCCGCATCGACCCTGTGGACGATGCCCACCCGCAGATCACGGATGGCAATGACCTCATCGTTTTGCCCAGCGGAACGGCTGGTTCTGTTAGTCAGGTTCGGCTTTATGACGAGATTATTGTCTCCGGACAAAATTTGTATGATGGAAAACTTTTGTAGTTATTGACATCTGCGGCAAAAAATCCGATAATAGTAAAAGCTATTTGCATCTCTTTTGCAAAAGGCGCCAGGCAGCTGCGGCTGCCCGAATGAAAGGAGCAGATACTATGTCTTTCGTGGATAGTCTCAAAAAGGGCCTTTTCGGCGGTGAGGACGATTACGACGATCAGTACATCGACGATGGCCCCCAGATGGTGAACAACAACAGCGGTCTCGGCGTTGGCATGGACGATGCAGAGGAAGAGCCGGTGGAGGGTGCCCAGAAGAAGAACAAGGTGGTCAACATCCACGCCACCACCCAGCTCAAGGTCGTTCTGGTAAAGCCCGAGCGCTTTGAGGATGCCAGCACCATTGCAGACCACCTGAACAACAAGCGCACGGTCGTGCTGAATCTGGAGTCTACCAACAAGGAAGTTTCCCGCCGTCTGGTGGATTTCCTGTCCGGTGTGGCTTACGCCAACAACGGCCAGATCAAGCGCGTTGCCAACAGCACCTTCATCATTACCCCGTACAACGTGGACATTATGGGCGATCTGCTGGACGAGCTGGAGAACAATGGCGCGTTCTATTGATCCTGCTCCCAGGGCAGTGCGGGGCTTTGTGCCCGCCCGCACCGATGAAGAGCGCTTTTTGATGCGCCATGTAGAAGATCTGGCCCGCGCGGCCGAGGGACGCGGCATTGCCCGCTACTCCGGCTTTTTGAGCGACAGGGAACAGGATCTGGCCCGCGCGGCGCTGAACCGTGCCGATGTGCCGGAGAGCGACCATCACTTTGAGGGCGGCTGGCCCGGAGCAGAGCGGAAGCTGCTCTGCCTGGAGCCGGAGGGCTGCTACCCTGCAAGCCCGCTGTGCTGTGTGAAGCTGACCTGCCGCACCCTTTCCGGGGCGGCACTGCCGGGCCACAAGGATTATCTGGGCAGCCTGATGGGGCTGGAGCTGCGGCGTGAAGCGTTGGGAGATATCGTGCTCCCGGCCGATACACCGGGCACTGCCTATGTCTTTGCGCTGGAAACGGCGGGGGAGCTCATCTGCCGGGAACTGCTGCAGGTGGGCCGGACAGAGGTCACCACCACGCTGCTTTCACTGGATGAGGTGCCCGAATTCCCGCAGGCAGAGCGCAAAACGCAGACAGCCACCGTGTCCTCTTTGCGGCTGGACGCTGTGCTTGCGGCCATGCTCCATTGCAGCCGCGGGCAGGCGTGTGAGTGGATCGCGGCGGGCCGGGTGGAGATCAACCACCTGCCTGCAGAGAGCGCCCACGCCCCGGTGTATGAGGGTGATGTGTTCACGGTGCGCGGCAAGGGGCGCTTTGGCCTGACGGCCCTGCCCGGAAAAAGCAAAAAAGACCGATCGATCATCGAGTTTTTTCAATATTGAATGAAAAGGGAGGAAACCACTATGCTGACCCCGCAGGATGTGCGTGCTGCACAGTTTGAAAAGAACATCCGCGGCTACCGGACCGAAGAGGTGGACCGTTTCCTGGATAAAGTAGAGGAGCAGCTGAAGCAGGATGAAGATCAGGCTGAGGAGCTGCGCCGCCAGATCGCTGAGCTGACCGCCGAGAACCAGCGTCTGCACAAGGAAATGGAGAGCTACGAGGCCGACGGCGATATGCTCAAGAGTGCGCTGATCAATGCCCAGCGGATGGGTGAGAATGTCATCCGGGAAGCAAACCAGAAGTCGGAAGAGATCCTGCATCGCGCAAATCTGCGCGGTGATGATATTATCCGTGATGCCAACGAGCTGCTGCAAAAAGCCAGTGACCGCGCGGATGAGATCATCAACGAGGCAAACGAGAAAAAGCTTGCCCAGGAGCGCGAGTATGACCGCGTCCGGCTGGAAGTGACCCGCTTCAAGTCCGATGTGCTGAACCTGTACCGCAGCCATGTTGAGTCTCTGAGCCGCCTGCCTGAGTTCCAGAAGGAGGAGCCCGCTGAGGATGTTCCTGCCGAGGACGAGGCGGCAGCGGCCGATACCACTGCCGCCGCTGTGACCGAGGAGATCGCCGAGGCACAGCCCGCTGCAGCGGATGTGGATGCTGAGGATGAGGCTCCTGCGGATGAAAAGACCAGCGAGGAGTTCTGGGCACAGGACGAGAGCCAGCTCAAGCTCGACCCGCCCCCGGCCCCTGCCGCCGAGGATGAGGCTGCAGCGCCGGACTATGCCGCTTTTAAGGGCGTGAAGTTCAGCGAGTGATCCCAAAGCGTTTTAGTAAATTAGAGGAGTGTGTAACCATTGGCTAAGAATAAGTCTCAATACGACAGTACCCTGAATCTGCCCAAGACTCTGTTTGAGATGCGTGCCGGTCTGCCTAAGAAGGAGCCCGCCATGCTGGAGGATTGGGAGAAGAACGACCTGTACAACAACCTGATCAAGCACAACGACGGCAAGCCCAAGTTTGTCCTGCACGACGGCCCTCCGTATGCAAACGGCAACATCCACATGGGAACCGCCCTGAACAAGATCATCAAGGATATCATCATCCGCGACAAGAACATGGAGG
>ERZ827496.1156-NODE-1156-length-32681-cov-6.307546_pt1 | contig 32681 bp, 22 predicted proteins | sample MGYA00519769_ERZ827496 | MGnify/ENA primary metagenome ERZ827496 (study PRJEB31778, sample SAMEA3449327) | human gut metagenome | biome: human gut; feature: human-associated habitat; material: faeces | place: United Kingdom | collected 2010/2012 ...
TCAGAATATTGACCGCCGCATTCACATCCCGGTCCATCCGGTTTCCACATTCGCACAGGTATATCCGTTCTGATAATACCAGCTCTTTCTTGTGAACTTCCAGAAATTTTACAACTAAATCTCACTTAGATTGCCTTTGATAAAGCTTTTATCGCTTTTCAAAGGCATTTAGGTATTCATCTTAATACCCATTCATAAATTCATCTAAATCTTCAAGTGCATCTCTCAATTCTGGATTTCGTTCTCTTGATATTAATTGTGACAAGTGCATTAGCTGCCATGGTTCCGGCTCACATGCAATGTCATAAGACATATGAACCATTTCCCATAAAAAATCTGCTTTCTTTGTTCTCGGATGATTCATACAGTATTCTTCGATTATAATTCTAGAGTATTCTTCCATTCCTATTCTTCTTCATCTTTCCCCTGAATGAAATTCAGGATCTCTTCATAACTTTTACTGCTTGTTTCAATTGCCTTCAATAACTCCTCACTTTGTATCGCTTTCTGCTTTTTGTGAAGTTCTTCCAACTCTGCTGTCAATCGCTCATACTATTCACGATTTCTGCTGATTGCTTTTTCAGTTTTTACTATCTTTTGTTCTAAACTTTCCTTGCTGATATTTCTCGCCATTTTTATTTTCCTTTCATAACCTTCCTTTTTCAGATGTACAAAACACTTCTATTTGTTTACTAACTGTTTGAAGAAATTCTGCAAATCGTAATATAATTACCTTGTCTTTTGACGCATGACAAATAAAAATCCTCATGAATCCATCTCTCCTTCTTTATTTTAACCACAGTAGTCAGGATTTTCAGTCAATATTACTTAAATTCGCACTTATACTCAATATACTTCTTAATTTTTCTCAAATCTATTTTATCATCCAAATAATTTTTGGGTCTTATAGAAATAATTAATTTTTGTACTATTTTATCATTAGAATTCACAAATCGATCAACCGTATCCTCTATCACATTTTCTAACGTTGCTTCTCGAATTGCAGCTCTGCCAGTTCCAATAAGAGGCATAGCAAGGTTATCACAATGTCCAAGTGTATTTATGGCTTTCAACAGACCATTCAATGCGATATCAACATTAGTGTACTCTTGATTTTCTGGTTTTCCAAATTTATTTACATCATTAATAGCTAAAAAATAATAATGTTTTCCTTTGTGATCAACTTTAGCTACCGTTCCTATTGGATACTTCTTTGTTTGCCCATGTATATCTGAACTATCTTCGCCTTTAATTCCCTGCTGTATAAGGCTTTCGGTAATTAGCTTATCCAGTTTCGATGTATCTTTTTTGAAATATCTAAGTTGAAATGCCCCCTGAACACTTTCCGGACTGATATATTCGCCTTTCATCACTGTTCGAAAGAATGTATTGGTAGGTATAACATAACTGGACGCTTTAATAGAAAACAAATCACTCACTTTAACTTCAATCTGTAAATCAGTGTCTTTCACTGTTCCTTTACAAGATATTTTTTCATGATTGTGAATGAAAGAAGCAATAATACCAATCACCACTAAGCACGGCCAATGGCTTTTACACAATATTTCAGCTTTATCAAAATCCACTAAATCTTTCAGAAGCACTGCAAATGTAAAAATTGATGAAATATACCCTATGGCTGTATACACTAACTTCCATATTGCGCTCAGAGAATTTTTCTCAGTGCCAAAACTTTTTAACAATACTTTTATTTTATCCCACATATTAAATATCCTCATTCATATCCAAGCGCACTCTTTATGTACTGATAGTCTCCAACTTTTTTTCCCCATGAATTCTTTATCCAGAATGGATACGCATCTTTTTCATAATCACTCATATAATCTGGAAGCCAGCCAGGCTGTTTATTTAGTGAGTTATACACAATAATAATTGTCTTTTTTTTCTTTTCTGCTTGTTTAAACTCATGTTCAAGATAAGAACATGTATTAATCTTTCCATAATTTTCATCAGGTCCAGGAGTATATGTCTTTCCATATATTTTACATATACTAGATCCATTTGAATTTTGCTTATATGGCGTACAGGCACACCCTTCGCCTTCACTGATTCTTTTACAATAACTCCCAGCTGTCCGAAAAGCTGTTTTATCTCCTATAATAAATATGACTGCCGAAGAAGCATTAATCTGTGCATTAAATTCATCCTTTAAATCACATGGACGACAGTCTTCGTCTTCAGACACACTTCCAGAAACTACCTGAGCTGTATCCACATAATCAACTTTATGTTTATTATCACACCCCCACGCATGAAGCTCATCCACAACATTTCGATCACCATCATTTTTAGAATAGTCAGCACTAATATAAACACGTTTACTCAAAACTTATTTTCTCCTTTTTAATAATTCAGCAATCAATTCCATTGGCAATGTACCTACTATAGGTATATCATGGTTTTATTATTAATAGTATATAACTTCGGAATGAAATTAATATTTTTTTTAAATATTAAACCATTCTTTTCTCCATTATTTTTTATAATACTACTATATGTTTAATATTTCACCTTTTCTTTGTCGACATTTTTCGATATCTTTATAAATTATATATTTTCATGCCTCAGTCATATACAATGTACATTATGGTTATATTGAATCATTTTATATTTCACAACACTTACATACTTTCCTAACTCCAATTGTTCATTTTAAGTTCAAAATGAGAAAGATCACTTTTCTTTTTATCACTAGGGGCACACCTAATGATCACACTCTTTTCAAAAAAACTATAACCGCTTTCATCAATTACTGTCTGGATTCTCTCTGCCACTTCTTTTACCGTCTGATTTTTCAACCCAATAATCGATATCGCCGGCTGTTTCTCCGTCATCTTTACCTCTACTTTCATAGAATATACGTCTGTCCACTGAATCGCAGACTTATCATATCATGGTAGCCAACTTTTTCATTGGTATCTGACTTCAAATAACCAGCTTACGCTTAAAGATCCATGTCATCCCCATTCCTCATTATGTAAAATTTAGCAATAATAAGTATATAATAATCTATAAATATTTATTTAAATACTGTATCCTTTTATCTATTTTTTATATTTTCATATTCCCTTACATACATACGAGCTTTCTCAAATATCCGATGATTATTTGTCCTTCCAGCATTTTTGTAAACAATATTTAATAACATATAGAAATTACATTCTTCTAAAAAGTTTTTCTGTGCAGTATCTGAAGGAAATGTCGCCACATATTCCAACACATATTGAATATACATAAAAAGATCATTAAATAATGTTTCTTTATCTACACTTGAAATTTTCCCTCCTCCATTATTTAATCTTTTTTGCACATACTCCCAATAGTCAACCGGAATTAATTTATTTGGATTAGAAAGAATTGCATTATTTTGTCGCAGTATTTGCAAAATTTCTTCCACTAAATTTTCTTCTTCCAATTTTTTATTGGACTTTTCACTTGTTTCAGCCTTTGCATTTCGAGAAATTACATCTATAATTTCTTTTTCGAATTTATCCCACATAATATCAAAAGTATTTTTTAATATCTCTGTTTCTAGCGGTGTTTCTAAAGCTATGTTAATTGACATTAGTAGTTTAAAAAAATCTTCTTTTTCAATCTTAGTAGCTTGATATCTAGATATTGGCCCTTTCATATCAGAAGGCTTGATATTGACCATCAATGACGAAACTTTTGAATCAAGACTTTTTGCTATTGCTCCTGCTTCAAAATTAAGCCAAGGCGCATCAACATTATCTTTAGTAAGACAAACAATTCCATAATTGCATTCTTCCAACTCTGTCGAAATGATCTTATCCCAATCATTTCCTTTTTCTATATCTTCAGATGAGAAAAAAACATCTACAGATTGTATAATACATGGAATCCATTTCTTTAACACTTTAGCAATTTCACAGCTCAAATTTCCTGACCAACTTATAAAAACTTTCATCTGTATATCTCTCCATTTTCTCCAATTCTAAATTTAAGCACTATTTATCATATTGCCGGATAATAACCCGTTTAACTCATTGTGTCTAACTCTAAAATTCTCTTCACTCATTCTTCATTGTACTACAGTATATCTGAAATTTCATTCATTATATGCCGACATATTTCTATCTTTTTCGCCATTATCTTTCTTATTATGTTTGTATTGTATCATATTTGATTAAAATATAAATTTACATGTGAACTTCCAGTCTTTTTCCGCCTAAATCGAGAGTCCCTATATCTGTGCTTCAAAATAATTCTATTTTTCCGTCTTTTCTCCATCTGATCCTGCATTTAAAAAGTTCATGATCTCCTCATATGACCGCCCACTTTTTACAACTGCTGACAGGATCTCTTCTTTTCTTATGGCATCCCGCTTATCTAACAGTTCTTTCAGATTTGCTGTTGCCTGGTCATACTTTTTCTTCGCTGCTATTTCCCGGCTGTCTGCAATGGAAAAGCGCAGAAAACCGGGATTTTTTATGATTTTATTTTTGTTCTTTTTTCTTTAGGCGGAAAAATTACTGGAAGTTCACATACTATGTTTTCTATTCTCTGAATCGCCTCTCCGATCTGGCGTTTTGCTGTTTCTTTTTTTCACAGATCACAAGGATGAGTGCCAGCATTCCTCCCATCAGGCTGCACCAACTGCCAGCCGCCCGTCCGGGCGCATGGTACACAAGAACAATTTTGTGCTCGCCTGATGGGATTTTTGCGCCGAGAAATGCCGTGTTTGCGCGGAACAGCATTGTTTCTTTCCCATCCACTTTCAGCACAAAATTTTCATCGTATGGAATGCTGGTGATGAGGTATCCGTCTCTTTCCGCGGAAACCACACCTGTGATGCCGTCGCCGCCGTATGTTGCTGTTGTTCCGCCAATCAGGGTAACCGCCTGACTGTACAACTGCTCCGTTTTTTCCAACGGCTGTGCCATACCAGTCCATGTCTCAAAATTTTTCAGGATATAATGGCCTTTTCCCATCCGAATGAATGCAGTTCCATCTTCTTTCATCGTTACAAGATAGTTAAACTGTGTATTCCCATTGGCATACGTATGGTTGATGCCGGTCAGGCGGTTGGTCTGGCCGTTGATGCGGATGAACATATCATGACTCGCTTTCTGATTCTCCACCTCGAAAGAAACGGCGAGCAGCGTTGCTCCCTCTGCGGCACCCGGCAGCGTTGCTGAGACGGTCACGGATTTTTTCGTCTCAATCTCATATCCGTCCGCTGTCTTCTGAATGCGCAGATCTTCCTGATCGGTCTCTGGAATTTCAAGGTTTACTTTCTGAAAACAACTGTGAAACAGGGGTCCTACAGAACCATTCTTTGTATCTGAATCTGCAGCGGCTCTGAAATTATCCACAGATTTCGCCGATTTTTCCTGATCCGGGATTGCCGCTGTTGTCTTCCGCATTTCCTGATCCGGGATCACGGCTGCCGTCTCCAGTATTTCCTGGTTCTGCGGATAAGGTAACGATTTGTATTCCGTCTCGGAAACCACCTGGTCTGTCACGTAGGCAACCGGCGCTGCGGATATGGCACGATAAACCTGAAAGTCCCCGTAATCCCGGTACAGTTCATACCCCTCCGGCCGTGTTTCTGCCAGAATATATTTCACTCCCATGAACTGCCAGAACAGCGGATCATCGGAAACCGTCTGCATCATGCGGTTGCGGAAGGCTTCATTAATCCCATACGTCTCGTCCCGGAATTTCTTATATTCTGCATTGTATGCCGAGGAATAAATCGTCGAAACATTCTGTCCAATATCCCATATCCGGTTGACGTTCGCAAGGTTCTGTCCGCCGTCTCCATACTGCTCCATACGGTACCAGCCGGGATCCTCCGCACGGATCTCGCGGATTGCCGCTGCAATCTTGCTGTCCGTCAGAGCTTCATACGTTTTACGCGGGATCATCACATGCTTTTCCTGATTGATTGCTTTTCCGGCAAATGCAAGAATCACAGCACTAAAGACGAGCGGCAGAAACGGAAGCTCTCTGCCCCGCAGCCGTTTTTTTGCCGGAAACCACCGCCATGCCAGATAGCACGCAGTCACACAAATCACATCCAGTATGCCGAGATGCCAGTATGGTTCAAAGTATGTCTCTTGCTTTGCATTCCACATCAGAATCAGAACTATGAGGTACGGAAGCAATTCTCGCAGCTCTGTCATGACTTTGCGCTTAAAATTCCCGGTGCTTCGATTTTTTCCACACTCCCGCTTCCGGACAAGCTGGTTTTCCACATAAAGCCCGACTTCTGCACAGAGGACCGGAAGAAACGGGATGAATACTTTATCTTTGCTGTACAGGCCGCCGTTCAGCAGATAGCCGAACAGGGGAATACAAAAGAATACCAGCAAAAGGAAGGACAACAGTTTCTCACGCAACCGGCTCTTTCCGATCGCTCTGCCCAAAAGCGCCACCCCCGCAAATGCGGAGAGGCCAATGCCGTACGGCGTGTAGCAGAGACGCAGGATCAGAAACTGCGGTTTCCACATCGCCGGATCGGTAAAAAGTCCTGCGATGCCGCCCGCTGCGGTGCCGCGTCCGCCCTCGCCGCTGCCGCCGAACAAGGCGGCAGCCGATGGGATCAGCAGAATACCGGAAAGAAGGATTCCTGCGAGGACCGGAAGCGCAAAGCGGATTGCTGCGCCAAAAAAGCTCCGCAAACCCACCAAGGTTTCACCCGTTCCGGCAGATTTTTCACCTGCCCTCTGCTTTTTCTCTGCCCCGGCCTTTTGATTCCGCGACACTTTTCGATTCTCCTGTTCCGCTTCATACGCAGCATTTTCTGTACCGCATTTCAAATACTCCGTCACCGCATACGCCGTGAGCGCAAGCAGCCCGCCGACCGAAAAATAAAAGCTGGTCAGAATCATCCCAAGAACGGAAAGAATCAGCAGACCGCTCTTTCTCTTCTGAAAATGGCGGTCCACGCCCAGCAGAGCCAGCAGCAGAAACGGCATATAATTGACAAACATAAGCTGATTATAGGAATGATATAGAAGTGCGGTAGAACACGTAAAGAAAAGTGATGTAAAAAGACAGTTGCCGTAATGCAGACCCTTTTTGCTGATCCATCGATAAAAAAGCACTGCATCCGCCGCATACAGCAGCGCGGAGGAACCCATCACCCACAGGTCCATCGGGATGAACGGGAAAAGGTAGGATAACAGCACGGTCGGACTCAGCAGTCCGTAGTAGGCAAAATGGTAAATATTCTGACCTCCTCCCAGATTCCATGCGAAATCCGGGAAGAGGTTTCCGGTCGCGTAAAACCGCTTTCGGAAGTAATCGGCAAGGGTGCTGTGCTGGCTGATCCAGTCAATCGAGGAGCCGAATACGCCGTATTGCAGGACGAACAGCCGGCACAAAAGCAAAGAAAAGAAAAACAGACCAGCCGCCGTAAAATCCTTTCCGGTAAGACCTTCCAAAAAGCCGTTCCGCCGTCCTTTCGGCTGACCTTTCTTTTTCCGTGATTTCCCCGGCTCTCTTATTTCCTTTAAGATTTCCTTTTTCATGCCCGGATTTCTCCTCTTTCAGAAGCATGGCGTTTGTCGGCATACTCTGGAAAATACACATTTTTCTTTTCTGCCGTATGGGCATCTTTTCTTCTCTTTGCAGCACTCTCCTGCTTTTTCACCGGCTGCACACTGTGCATCTTGACCGTCTCTTCACTCGTCTCCTTTAAAAGATAGATCGGACGGTGCTTTGTTTCAAGATATGTCTTGGAAAGATAAATGCCTACAATGCCCGTGCAGAAAAGCTGTACACCGCTCACCAGAAAAAGGATGCATGCCATCGACGGCCAGCCCGCAACGGGATCGCCGAACAGCAACGTTCTTACGATAATGAACACGATCAGAATCATCGAAATCAGGAAAAAGAGCACGCCCATGACGGATGCGAGTGACAGCGGGGCTACGGAAAAACCTGTGATGCCGTCGATTGAGTACGCAAGGAGCTTTCGAAGTGGCCACTTTGATGTTCCGGCGCAGCGATCCTCATGCTCAAATTCCAGCCATTCTGTGTGAAAGCCGACCCATCCGAAAATTCCTTTGGAAAAGCGGTTGTACTCACTCATTTCCAGCACGGCATCCACCATTTTGCGGCTCATCAGGCGGTAGTCCCTTGCACCGCTTACGATCTCTGTTTTGGAAAGGCGGTTTATCACACTGTAGAAGGCATTTGATAAGAAGGATTTGATTTTTCCCTCGCCCTCCCGCGAGCTCCGGCGTGCCGCCACACAGTCACAGGTACCGCTCTGCAGCATCGCGTACATTTTCGGAAGAAGGAACGGCGGATCCTGAAGGTCGACATCCATCACCGTTACGTAATCACCTTTAGCCGCCTGCAGTCCGGCGTACATGGCTGCCTCTTTTCCGAAATTTCTCGAAAACGAGAGGTAACGGCAGCGCATATCCTTCTGCGCAAGCCGGCGCATCTCAAACAGACTGTGATCCTTCGAGCCGTCGTCAACAAAGATCAGCTCGAACTGAACCTTCTGCTGTTCTTCCATCTCATTCATCTGACGTACCATCGTCTCGTAGTAAACCGGAATTGCTTCCTCTTCGTTGTAGCATGGTATGATAATACTGATTGTCTCCATTTTTTTCCTCCTGGGGATTACATACTCTCTCAGAATCCTTCTGCAGATCCTTCCTGCTGCAATCCCGCTTCTGTCTCATTCTTATGCAAGTCAGGTTTTTGTGGCTGTTTCTCCCGCTGCAGAATCCTCGCCTGCCTCCGGGAAACGCAGGATGACTTTAAACAGATCGCCGTCTGCCGCAAGCTCCATGCGGCCGCCCATGTTGGCCGTGTAGCTTGATGCAATCGCAAGGCCAAGGCCGTGCCCCTCGCTCGTCCGTGATTCGTCGCCGCGCACAAAGCGTTCCATCATTTCCTCCGCTTCAAAATTCATCTCATAGGCGGAAATGTTTTTCATCGTCACGAAAATCTCCCCGTTTTCCTTCCCTGCGTCAATGTAAACTCTCGTTCCGCAAAGGCTGTATTTCAGGATATTTTCCACGAGATTCTGTATCACGCGGTACATTTTCCCATTATCCCCAAGGAACGGAAGCGGCTCATCTCCGAGCGCCGTGCGAAACGACAGATTGCTCTGCGCAATCGCATCGTCCATATCGGCGAGGGTCTGCTCGATCAACCGTTTCATATCCATTTTTTCCATCTGGAATTTTTCGGTTCCGCTTGTCGATTTGGAGAGCTCGAAGAGGCTTTGGATCATCTCCTTTAGCTGTTCCTGTTTCACAGAAATCACTTCGACGTAATCCTGTGCCGCCGGTGTCAGATCCTCTTTTTTCAGAAGATCCGTATAGCCGACCATCGAGGTGAGCGGTGTTTTCAGATCGTGCGATACATTGGTAATCAGGTCAATTTTGAGACGCTCCGCCTGCATCTGTTTTTCTACGCTCTTCTGCATAGCGCTCTCAATATTTTCCAGCTCTGCAAATGCCGGATACAGCAGAGATTTTTCGGATATTTCATGGATCCGGCTTTCCATGCTGCCTTCTGCCATCGTATGGATCTGTTCCATCAAAAGACCCATCTCCCGGTTCAGGCGACTGCGGTATGTTTTCCAGGCAAACAGAATTAAAATCAGCGTGGTCAGCCCAAGAAGAATGACAAACAGTACCTCGCCATCCATTCCGTTTATCAGTCCGGTGATCATGGTAATCACGATTAGAAGTTCCGCAATCAGTGCCACACGGAACGGCCATTTACTCTGACCGGCAAGCTGCCGTTCCAGGCTGGTCCGATCTCTGTAACGCTTCCTTTCTCTGCAAAAAAAGGACATTTCTCTCAGTTGTTTCTTTTCATAGCGACAGACAAGAATGCCGGCACTGAGAAGGAAAACGCCACAGATTCCAAAAAACAGAAGACCTGTCTGCACACACTCTATTACAGTACCCCATTCGGCAACAATGCGGTATCTGGCATAGCTGTGCCGGAGCGGCTGAAGCCATCCGAAAAAAGCAAATCCTCCGACAAGAACCAGAAGCTCATTTGGCACCTTTTCGGATTTTTTCAGAAACAGCTGCTCTTTCTCTGCTTCCGCAGCGGCTCTTGCCTCAAACTGCATCTGCCGGGATTTTTCTATTTCATCTGTCTCGGACTTATCTGCGGCTGCCCCTTCGCTGCTTTTTGCTGTTTTTCCCGCTTTTTCCGGTTCACTGCCGGCAAAAGCAGTCATTTTCGAGTTCCCGGTATTTTTTCGGAATTTCCATACCAGATACAAGGCTGCGGCTATGCCCAAAACGCCGACTACCGTCACTCCAATGCCGATACCCCATTCGATGTTGCGCCACATTCCCCATTCGAATTCACTGGCCCATTTCCGCAGAAGCTTTCCGCACAAAATCAGTACCATAGAAAGATCGAGAAGCATCCACAGCAGGATGCGTTTTTCAGTCTCCGTTAATTTTTTCAATTTTGTATCCAATTCCCCACACCACCTTTAAATATTTTGGATTTTTCGGCGTAATTTCGATTTTCTCACGAATGCGCCGGATATGAACCATGACGGTATTTTCTACGCTGTAAGCATCCTCCTGCCAGACCTGGCTGTAGATTTCTTCGGCTGAGAATACATAGCCGGGATGCTCCATCAGAAGCTCCATAATTTTGTACTCGGTTGCGGTCAGGCGAACAGGTTCACCGTCCACCAGGAGTTCTTTGGTGTTTCGGTTCAGCAGCAGACCGCCGTTTTTCAGGATGTCCTGGCTTTGTGTGGTTCCGTTTGCGGCGCCTAAGGAGAAGTAACGGCGGAGCTGGGATTTAACACGGGCCATGAGTTCGGCGGTATTATACGGCTTTGTCACGTAATCATCGGCGCCCATAGAAAGTCCGATGACTTTATCGCTCTCTTCGGTTTTCGCGGAAAGCATGATAATCGGAATGTTGTTTTTTTCTCTTATTTTCATCAGGGCGGAAAGGCCGTTCATCTTGGGCATCATGACATCGAGCAGGATCAGATGGATCTGTTCGGTCATGAGGATGTCGAGTGCCTCCATGCCGTTGTAGGCTTTTTTTACCCTGTAGCCTTCCAGTTCTAATAGTTTGCCGAGAGATCTTACGATTTCCCGGTCGTCGTCTACGACTAATATGTTGTATTGGCTCATCTCGTTTTTCCCCTCTTGGTTCTATGGTGTTTATCATAGCAGAGAAAACGGAGATTATTTGGATAAAAAACTGACATTTTTCTTAAAATGTAATCCCCCATTACGTTTTCCTGCTTTTTTTACAAAAAAAACACTGATTGGTAGAATTGTAAGCTGGTGTAAAAAATAAAAACAAACGCATATAAATTAGTAAAAATGCCTGCCATAGCAACTGAAAATGTGGAAAAAGATAAAAAAAGTCAATATAAGTGGACAAAATACACAATATCAAACGGGGATTTTATTTGATATGATGTAAATATCACAAATAATCAAAGAAAATGCGTAATAAAAACGCACAAAACAACGGAAAGGATGGGGAGTATGGCGAAGGAAAAAATGAAAAAGAAAAAAGGAGAGAAAATTACCCCTGCAATCTTGTGGAAACAGCGTTGGCTGCTTGTGATGTCAGTACCATTTGTAATCTGGCTGATTATCTTCAAGTACATTCCGCTGTGGGGATGGACCATGGCATTTCAGGAGGTAAAACCGGCAACGTTCGCACTTCCGATCTGGGAGAGAACCTGGGTTGGATTTAAGAACTTTACAGATGCATTTAAAGACCGTCTGTTCACACAGACATTAATCAACACATTGGGAGTAAGCTTCCTTGACATCGCGGTTGGAACGATCGCAGCAATCGCATTTGCGGTTCTTCTGAACGAGATGTTCTTTATGAAGTTCAAAAAAGTAACGCAGACCATTTCTTATCTGCCGCACTTTGTATCCTGGGTTATTATTGCAAGTATTGCAAAGAATATTTTCAACGACGGCGGTGTTGTTGACAGTATCTTCGGCAAGAACCTGCACCTGATGAGTTCCAACTCACCGCTTATCTGGGTAACCATTATCCTGATTAACTGCTGGAAAGAGGTTGGCTGGAACGCAATTATTTATCTGTCCGCCATGGCAGGTATTGATCCTGGTCTTTACGAGGCCGCTGATATGGACGGTGCAAGCCGTCTGCAGAAGATCTGGCACATCACTCTGCCGGGTATCCGACCGACCATCATCGTACTGCTGATTATGAGTATCGGTGGCGCCCTGAACGTAGGTATGGAGCGTCAGATGCTTCTTAGTAACCCGCTGGTTGAGGATCACACGATGGTACTTTCCTGGTTCTCTTATAAGAGAGGTATCGGAAACAGCAACTACGGTCTTGGTACCGCAATCGGTGTATTCCAGTCTGCAGTCAGCGTTACCCTGCTGCTGATCGCCAATAAGATTGCCGGTCTGGTAGGCGAAGATAAACTTATGTAGGAGGACGCGAATATGAACAAGAAAGCAAAAAAATTTGACTACGTACTGGCGGTAATCTTCGTATTCCTCGTCATCATCACCATTTATCCGTTCCTGAACGTACTGGCGATTTCGTTCAACGATTCTACGGATACCATTAAGAATGTAAACTTCATCATTCCGAGAAAGTTTACATTAAGCAACTATAAATATGTATTTAAAGACGGCGGCATTGCAATGCCGGCTGTGATTTCTGTAGCAAGAACCATCATCGGAACAATCGTAGGTATTGTATGTACCTCGATGGTTGCTTACACATTAAGCCGCAGAGACTTCGTACTCCGCAAACCATTTCAGCTTCTGTTCGTTGTTACCATGTATGTCGGTGGCGGAATGATTCCGGAATACCTTCTGATTATCCGTACCTTAAAGCTGGGCAATAACTTCATGGTATACATTCTGCCTGGTCTGATGTGGGTTTATAATATGATTCTGGTTCGCTCTTATATCGACGGACTGCCGATGGCTCTGCAGGAGGCAGCAAAGCTCGACGGAGCAAACGATTTTCAGATCTGGTATAAAGTCGTTATGCCGCTTTGTAAACCGGTTATCGCAACCGTAGGTCTGTACTATGCAGTAGGACAGTGGAACTCCTTCATGGATACTTACCTGTATGCGAAAAAACTCCCGACTCTGCAGTACAAACTGTATGAGATTATGAACCAGGCGACCATGAAAATGGACGTTCATGCAGGAACCAATGTACAGACGGCCGTAACACCAATGTCCGTACGTATGGCCGTAACGATTGTAGCAACTGTGCCGATCGTTATTGTATATCCGTTCCTTCAGAAATACTTTATCGGCGGTATGACACTTGGTTCTGTTAAAGACTGATAAAAAACAGTATTAAAAAATTTTTAGAAAAAGATGATGTTTATTCCTGCCAGGCGAAAGAAAGAGTGCAGGATGACATAAACCATTTTAAGGAGGGCTTTTATGAAAAGAAAAGTAGTATCACTCATGTTAGTATCTGCTATGGTGGCCGGAATGCTCGCAGGATGCGGTTCCGACAGTGGCAGCAGCAAGGGAGGGTCCAGCACAGAGACTGGATCAGCGGCAGAGGCAAGTTCTTCAGGCGAGACAGCAGATGATGCAGATGACAAATCTCCGATTACCTTTGAGTATTTTAACGCTGATGGTAAAAACGGCAACTGGGATAACCCGGTAGCAAAAGCAATCACAGAGGCAACAGGCGTTACACTTGATGTTTCCTATCCGGTAGCATCCCAGGGTGATGCAAAAGAAGATGTTGCGCTGATGATCGCAAATGATGAGTATCCGGACATGATTTATGCAAAAGGCTCAGCAACGGATTTGTATCAGGCAGGCGCGCTGATTGATATGACAGACCTGATTGAAAAATATGGTCCAAACATCAAAAAAATGTACGGAGCAGAGATGGAAAAACTGAAATGGAGCCAGGATGATCCTGGAATCTATCAGCTTTCCTACGCAGGTGTAAACCAGAAAACCCTGACAACAGGCGGAAGCTGCCAGATTCAGTGGGCTGCATTAAAAGAGAACGATTATAAATATCCGAAGACACTGGATGAGTATGAAAAAATGATCAAGAGCTATCTTGCAGCACATCCAAAAACAGAAGATGGTCTGGATATGATCGGTATCACCATGAGTGCTTCTGACTGGCACTGGATGATTACCCTTGGAAACCCGGCAGGACTGATCGCTGATGCATCCCCGGATAATGGACAGTGGATCATTGACGACGAGTACAACGTACATTACAAACATGTAACAGATGAAGAGAAAGAATACTTCAAATGGCTGTGCCGTATGTACAACGAAGGTATCCTGGATCCGAACTTTGCAACGCAGACAGATGATGACTATATTGCAAAAGTTGCCAGCGGCCGTGTTGTTGCCATCACCGATGCTGAGTGGCATTACAGCCAGTGCGAAGCTACTCTGGTAGCAGACGGAAAAGTAGATCAGACTTATGTTGGACTTCCTGTAACCTTAAGAGAAGATCAGGTAGAAAAAGCCCTTCTGTATCAGGGAACTACCGTTGGCTGGGGTATTGGAATTACCAAGAGCTGTGAAGATCCGGTTCGTGCCATCAAATTCCTTGACTATCTGTGCTCCGATGAAGGACAGATCCTGTATCACTGGGGTATCGAAGGCGAGAACTACTTCCTCGATGATGACGGACAGCCATATCGTACCGATGAAGAAGTTGCAAAAGCTCAGTCTGATCCGGATTATGCAAAGAATACCGGTATTGACAACTACACTGGATTCCCGATCTACGGAACAGGTTCCTACTCTGAAGACGGATTCCCATACACTCCAACTACCAAAGAGTCTGTTATTGCAAACTACAATACAGCAGAAAAAGAAGGATGCGAAGCGATGGGATTTGAGATGCTGACCGACATGTTTGCACAGCCGGAAGAGTTCGATCTTCTTCCATACTCTGCACTGTGGGCATATCAGCAGCCACAGGAACTTGCTGAGAAACAGACTATTCTGGATGAAATTGCATGGCCAGGACTGGTTAAGTGCGTAACTGGTACAGAAGATGAGTTTGATGCAAACTGGGAGAGCATGGTACAGGAGCTGACAGACAATGGTCTGGCAGATGCAGAAGAAGCTATGACAGAGTTCCTTGCTACCAAACTTGTTGATGTAGAGTAAGTAAAGCAAAAACATAAAAACATAAGGTTTTGCCGTTGAACGGAAGGCGGCACAAAAACATGGTCTGATATTATTAAATGTCAGGCCATGTTTTAAAATACAGCGACAGTAATGGGAAATGTGAAACATTGTAAAAAGATAACAGTATATGGAAAATCTGCAAACAATTTCATGAGACAAAATCATAGGGAGGTTTTTGGAAAATGACAGAAAAGAAGGAGTTTCAGGTAAACAAAAACACACCGTTCTGGGATGCATCACTGACGGATCAGGAAAGAATCGACTGGCTGTTAAAAGAAATGACGGTCGAAGAAAAACTGAGATACCTCGCCAGCTCTTCGCCGGATCTGCCACGCCTTGGCATTCCCGGCGTATCGGTAGGCGGTGAGGCGGCACACGGCGTTGAGGGAAGAAACGATCAGAACGGACTTGGAAAACCGGATGTGACAACATCTTTCCCACAGCCGATTGGTATGAGCGCATCGTGGGATCCGGAGCTGATCAAAAAGGCCGGTGAAGTGACCGGAACAGAAGCACGCGTTGTATGGCACCGTCACCAGGGCCATGGACTCAGCAGATGGGCTCCGACCGTTGATCTTGAGCGCGATCCGAGATGGGGAAGAAACGAAGAAGGTTACGGAGAGGATCCTGTGCTGACCGGAAAAATGGCCGGTGCTTATATCCGGGGAATGCAGGGCGATGATCCGAAGTATCTGCGCTGTGCAGCGACCTTAAAGCATTTCTATGGAAACAACACGGAGGTCGGCCGCGGATGGAAAAATTCTTCCATTGACCCGCGGAACAAATATGAGCTGTATCTGGAGCCATTCCGCAGATGTATTGAGGATGGCGGCGCAGAGGGCATTATGACGGCATATAACAAGATCAACGGAACGATCGGTATCCTGAATCCGGAAGTGACCGATATTCTGAAAAAACAGTACGGTCTCCGTCACGTTGTCAGCGACGGCGGTGCGATGGGACTTGTCGTGAATCTGCATCACTATTTCGGACAGCATGCGGAGACGATCGCAACGGCGCTGAAAGCTGGTGTGGATGCCATGTCTGACGATCCGCGTATGGTAGAGCAGGCGGCACGCGAGGCATATGAGCTTGGCATTCTGAAAGAAGAGGATATGGACCGCTCTATTCGCTGTATGATGGAGACGAAGCTTCGTCTCGGCGTTTATGATCGGGAAAATCTGAATCCGTATGACCGTGTGACCGAGGACGATATCGATTCCCCGAAGGCACGTGAAATCTGTAAAGAGCTGAGCCGCGAATCGATCGTACTTCTGAAAAATGAGAACGGAGCGCTGCCGCTTGACAAAGCCCTGAAAGCAGAAGATATTGCCATTGTCGGACCGCTTGGTGATGCATGGTATCAGGACTGGTACGGCGGAACGGCACCATACCGCACAACCTTCCTGCAGGGGATGGAAGTACTGAAGCAGGAGAACATTACATTCGCGGATGGTCTGGATCGCGTTGTTTTCCGCTGTGATGGAAAAGGTCTTGCCGTAGCAGAAGACGGAACACTTCAGATGGCAGATGAGCCGGATGTGTTTATCAAGGAATACTGGGGTGAGGGAAGCTATACGTTCAAGAGTGTCCGTACCGGAAAATACCTCGGCGCAAGACTCTCAGAGTCGCAGGGAGAAAAGCCGAAAATGGGACAGATCGCGGCAGACCGCGAGGAAGCCTTCGACTGGTTTGTGATGGAGATTTTCCACGTGGAGCCGCAGGAGGATGGCAGCGTTGTGCTGACCAACCGTTTCCATTACCCGGTTTATAGAGATGTGGAGGGATTTTTCTCCTTCGAGCAGACGGAGGGAATTCCGATTACGATGGAGGTTGTCGAAAACGGAATTGAAAAAGCAGTTGCTGCAGTCCGGGGCAAAAAGCAGGTTTTACTTGCGCTCGGCTGTAACTCCGTGATCAATGCGAAAGAGGAGATCGACCGCAACACACTGGAGCTGCCAGAGGAGCAGGAGATGCTGCTTGACCGGATCGCAGAGGTCAATCCGAATACCGTTCTGGTGCTGTTTACGAATTATCCGTACACACTTCAGAAAGCGATGGAAAAACTGCCGGCGATCATCATGTCTGCAACGGGAAGCCAGGATATGGGAAGCGCAATGGCAGAGGCTGTGCTTGGAATCTATGCACCGGCCGGTCGTCTGAATATGACCTGGTATGAGAGTATCGATCAGCTGCCGGACATTGACGATTACGACATCATCAAAGGAAAAAGAACGTACCGCTATTTCGACGGGAAGGTATTGTATCCATTCGGCTATGGCCTGACGTATACCACATTTGCGTATGAGAACTATAAGGTTTCCTTAAAAGACGACCGTCTGCTGCAGATCTCTCTCGATGTGAGAAATACGGGCGATACCGCAAGCGACGAGGTCGTCCAGATCTACGGTTCCGCTTTGGAATCCTGCGTGAAGAAACCAATCTGCCAGCTGCTTGATTTTGTTCGTGTGAAAAACATTGCCCCGGGCGAGACGAGACACGTTGCACTGGAAATCCCGGTAGAGGAGCTTCGCTTCTACGATGTCATCAGCCGCAGACTGATGGTAGAAGAGGGAACGTATGAAATCTATGCAGGCGCATCCTGCAAGGATAAAGCCGTTTCCACAGAAATCTTTATTCCGGGCGGAAAAAGGGGAGTACGCGATCTGAGTGCATTTACCGCGGCAGACCACTACGATGATTACGCGAACATGTATCTGACGGAAGGCCACTTCAATTTCAAGGCAGTCCGCGTGCAGGATGAGACGAAAGAAGGTGTTCTCGTTTACCGTGACTGTGATCTTTCCGATGCTGCTGTTCTGGCACTTCATGTGAAGAGTGAACGCGGCGGCAGTGTGGAAGCCTTTGTGGACGGTGTTTCAATGGGAAGCTTTACCGGTGACACAAGAACCTGTGAGTTCCGCAGCGCCCCGAAACTGGACCGCTATGCGGAGGAAGAAATAAAAGAGCGCAACCGGTACCGTGAACCGGTGTATGAGGATGTTGAAATTTCCCTCGCAGACAGACCGCAGACGGACGGCGCATCTGAGATCCGTCTCGTCCTGAAGGGAGATATGCGGATCTGCTATCTGCGTGTGCTGAAAAATAAGAGCACAGGAAAAATTCAGATGGGCGTAGCAAACTAACCAGATAATGTATTGTCTGAAAAAAGTATTGACAAATTGTGTGAATATGAATAAAATATTCCTGTAAAAACAAAATACGGAGATCTTCAGGGCAGGGTGTGATTCCCTACTGGCGGTATAGTCCGCGACCCGCTGCGATATCAAACAGCGGCTGACTCGGTGCAACTCCGGGACCAACAGTTAAAGTCTGGATGAAAGAAGATGAAATAAAGTTTATTTGCATGGAAATATTTTTGGTGCCCTGAATTCAAGAAAAGGAATTCAGGGCACTTTTTTTCGCGGGCAACGAGCCAAAGTCCGTACTTGCACGAGACCTTGGCGACTGCCGCGAAAACGAGTTCAAATTCGTGGAGCGTATTTGGACTCGTTACTTCCGGCAGAACCGGTCAAGATCTCCAGAAAAGAAGGAGAAATGCAGCTATGAATGCACAGACAACAGCAAAACAGACATCAAAGATGTCGCAAATCGGAAAAACCCGTTACATGGTACAGGTGGCAATGCTCGGCGCCGCCGCAGTCGTATTGATGTTTTTTGACATCCCGCTTCCGTTTGCCCCGAGTTTCTACAAGATTGATTTAAGCGAAGTTCCGGTGCTGATCGGAGCCTTTGCGATGGGACCTCTTGCCGGAGCTGCGATTGAGCTGATTAAGATTCTGCTGAACCTTGTCATGAAAGGAAGTACTACCGCAGGTGTTGGCGAGGTAGCAAACTTCCTGATCGGCTGCGCGTATGTTATGCCGGCCGCATGGATCTACAAAACACAGAAAACCAAGAAAAATGCCATGATCGGTATGGCAGTCGGAACCGTATTTCTGGCAGCAGCCGGCGGTCTTCTGAACGCTTTTGTACTGCTTCCGGCTTATGCAGCAGCCTTTGGAATGCCAATGGATGCCCTTGTGGGAATGGGATCCGCAGTCAACAAAGCAATTACAAGCCTTCCGACCTTTGTTCTGTTTGCCGTTGTACCGTTTAATATCATCAAAGGTGTTGTGGTATCACTGGTAACCATGCTTCTGTACAAGCACATCAGCAGACTGCTGAAGGGTGAGGCGATGAATTAGTTCATCATTTCCGAAATCATTTCCGTAAACGGAGAATCCAATAAATACGTTGTAGAGAGACGGACAAAATGCAGAGAGAAATCCTCTGTTTTTTGTCCGTCTTTTAAAATTTTCGGGGAATGGCAACAATGGATTGCCCACACAGGTCTTTTAATAGTACAATGAAGCATAATCGATAAAAGAAAATACGCAGCGAAATTGGAAAGGAGCGCAAAAAAAAGAGATCCGCACATTGGCTGAAATCTCTTTTCTATCACATTTTAATATTGTTATTATGTCTCGAAACTGTTAAGCGCTTTCCAGATGTTCCATCACTTGAACGCCCCATTTAAAAAGGGCGGTTCGCATGGCGAAGGTCAGGACTGCGGTAAGCAGAATCATCACGCTCGTGGTGATGTGGATGTTGAGCTGAAGTTTTCCGTACAGCAGGTAGCCGGCTCCGATCAGGATTGCGCCGACGGTGAGGTCGATGAGGACGGAGATCAGGGAGCGGTTGTTGGATTTTATGGCGGCGGTTTCGTTTTCCCAGTTTAATTTCGGAAATGCAAGGTCAAAAAGGAGCTGTTCATAGTTGACGAACAGGGTAAATAAAACCGTGATCGCCGTGGTGTAAAGAAGGGTCGCCGGGTGCAGACCGAAGACAACAGCAATCATGTTGAAGACCAGAGCGTACGGCAAGGTGCCAAGGAGACTGATCAGAATGCCGCTTACCAGCATGGCACGGATCTGGTCGTGATAGCTCATCGGAATGCATTTCATATAGATGTATTCGCTGCCCTTTCGGGACATCGCTGTGGCGGAAATCACGCAGAACATGGACATCATGACGGCGATTCCGGCGGCAGTAAGGACGGCAACTGCGACGGGCAGTTCCCCTTTCAGGAGGCGGAATATAGTGCCATCGGCGACAAGCCGGGTCCAAAGGCCGGTGGTTTTAGCCATGCCAAGGCTGGAAATGATTGAAATGAGGGCAATACCAAGCATGAAGACCGGCCAGATGAGAGGCATCAGAACACAATTCATGAACCAGGCCGGTGTGCGGTACAGTTTTTTCCATTCAATCATCGCGTAGGTGCGGACCGGATTTTTGCTTTTGACGGTTCGGGTCACTTCTTCTTTGGATAAAATGCGTTTTTCGCTGGTGGTTTCGCTCATGCCGAGGACAGCCGGGAGGTAGATTTTCCAGGCGAGGGCGAAAAAGACAGCAAGGATGACGGCTGTTGTAGCGATGTAGAGTATCATTTTGAGAAAGGATGCATCTGCAAGGCTTCCGGTCATCAGGGGCAGGTTCGGAAAAATGGTCCGGAAGGCGCGCAGAGTGCCCTTCTGGCTTTCCATCAGGTTCATAATATCCTGCATTTCAAAATTTCCGATACTGCGCGAAAATACGTTGATACCGATCGCAAAAATCAGGGATGCGGCGAATCCGAGGTAGCTTAAGAAATCCTTGTTTCGGATATTTTTGAAAAGACGCATCACGAGCATCGTCAAAACTGCGGCGTAAACGAGCGGCACAACCGGGAAAATAAGGCAGGCGAGGATCATATTGATCCAGTAAAAAATGCCCATTTTGGCGCTGATCCCGTACCCTAACAGAAACGGAAAGAACAGCAGTACAATAAGATAGTATTCGTTCAGCAGACAGCAGAAGCCTTTCGCACCGACAATCTGCGCCGGGGTAAACGGCAGCGGCAAAAGCTTTACGAGGTCAGAGTCCATGTAATACTCGCTCAGAAACAGCGGCAGGCCATAGAAGAAAATGACCATCATGCCGATGGTACAGACGAACTCGATCAGCAGGGTTTCCAGCCCGAGCGGCTGCAGGAAGGTATAGCCGGAATATCCCAGAAGAAACAGTAAGACCGACACGGGAAGGAGGCAGACACCAAGCAGAAGGTATACAACGATACGTCCTCCGTCCGAAAATGCTTTCTTTTTTCCGCTCTTCTGATTGCTTTTTCCTGGTCCGCTTTTCAGAAGGAAACGGGTGAGAATCCATAAGTTACGCATGTTCGGTGATCTCCAGAAAGATATTTTCAAGTGTCTGATCCGGATAGGCCGCTTTTAATTCTTCCAGAGTACCCAGGTATACCTGGCGGCCGTGATGGATGATGGCGATGCGGTCGCAGAGTTTTTCCGCTACTTCCAGCACATGGGTGGAAAACAGCACGGCGTTTCCGGCATCGGCGTGTTCACGCATCATCTGTTTGAGCTCGTGCGCGGAGCGCGGGTCAAGGCCGGTCAGCGGCTCATCGAGAATCCAGACCGGCGGCTTGTGGATCAGTGCGCCCATCACCATGATTTTCTGACGCATGCCATGCGAGTAGCTCATGATACGGCTCGAAAGGTTCTCTTCCATCTCAAAGCGTTTTGCGGTTTCTTCGATAAAACGCTGACGCTCTTCCGTTCCGACACCGTAGATATCTGCCATAAAATTCAGATATTCAATTCCCCTGACGCGAAGAAACGCATCCGGGTCGTCGGGCACAAAACCGAACTGGCGCTTGGCTTCGAGCGGATCCTTCTGGATATCTTTTCCATTGATTTCAATCGTTCCCTCGGACGGTGCCAGGATGCCGGTGATCATTTTTAATGTTGTCGTTTTCCCGGCTCCGTTTGGGCCGATAAATCCGGTGATCTTTCCATCTTCGATATCCCAGGAAAGATCATCGACGGCTTTTTTGCTTCCATCGCCGTAAATTTTGCTGACGTGGTTCAGACGAATCATGTTTTATTCCCCCTCTTTTTTCTTTGTAAAGCAAAGCTATCATTCTCTTGCTTCGTTTCTAAAAACAGACTGCCCTTTTCTCACTCCGAAAGCTCTTATCCTTCCCTCGCAGGAAAAGGAGTCAGGCGGATATTCGCAATCCGCTTCGCTACTTGCTTGATTCGGTTAAATCTCGAAGCACGGGCTGTGATCTTGTGTTTTTTTCAGTATGCATTTTTCTGTCAGAACTGTCAATCGTCGGAGCGAAAAATACAGAATTTTGTAAGAACTTGTAAGACTTTTAGAGCGTGTCTGAAAAAAAAGATACCGCAAAGTGAAGCCTGCAGATTGCGGAAATGCTTTTTCAGACACGCTACAGGATCAAATCCGATTTTACGTGGCAGGAAACTTCAGCGAACTTTCCTGCCACGCAAAAAATCAGCCACAGAAACCCTTTCGGAAAACTGTGGCTGATGCTTTACCCTCTACTTTTTCAGAATCACATCGATGACTGTATCGACTCCATCCGGCAATACCGGGTCTTCGCCGAGATCGGCGAATGCCATGGTCGGATAATCGCTGTGTACCCAGCTTGTGGAAACCGGGATTTCCGCGCCGGTTGCGACGTAGCGGATCGCCTGAATTTCTTCTTTTTTCACGCCGGGCAGCGGCAGCGGCCCAACGGTATTTTCATAGACATGAAAATACAGATGGTTTCCGTGGCGCGTCACACGGCCAAAGTCCGGTTTCTCAATACCGGCTTTTCCGCAGCCGTAAATGCTCTCTCCGTTTTTCTTCATCCACTTTCCAATCTCAGCCAGCCGTTCGATCGACTCCTCCGGGATATTTCCCCTGGCGTCCGGGCCGACGTTCAAAAGCAGGTTTCCACCCTTCGATACGCACTCGACCAGCTTTTTGATCAGCATCGGTGCCGGTTTGAAGAAGTGGTCGTTGGCACAATAACCCCAGTGATTGTTCATCGTAACGCAGGATTCCCAGGCGATATCGTTTCCATTTACATCCTGGATGCCGTTCGGCGGAATCATCTGCTCCGGGCTCACAAAGTCGCCGTGGTACGGGGTCGGATTTCCGGCCGCCAGAGAACCGTAGCCCTCTCCGCTCACCTCGAGACGGTTGTCGATGATGACATCCGGCTGGAGCTTCCGCACCATATTGATCAGCTCCGTCGCTTTCCATGCTTCGCCGCGCAACGTATCGTAGGAAAAGTCAAACCACAGCACATCGAGCTTTCCGTAGTTTGTGCAGATCTCGCGTACCTGATTGTGCATGTAGGTCAGGTAGCGGTCGAAATCGCGGTCATCGTTTTTATATGCCGGGTTGTTCCGCATCGGGTGATTCCGGTCGCCATAGTGCGGAAAATCGTCGTGGAACCAGTCGAGCAGGGAGAAATACAAACCGACCTTCAATCCTTCTGCGCGGACGGCATCAACGTACTCTGCAACGAGGTCGCGGCCGCATTTCGTGTTGGTGGATTTGAAATCGGTATACTGGCTGTCGAAGAGGCAGAATCCATCGTGATGCTTGGCAGTCAGAACCACGTATTTCATACCGGCCTCTTTCGCCGCCTTGGCCCATTTCCGCGGCTCGAAATCAACAGGATTGAACTCCTCAAAATATTTCATGTAATCTTCTTTTGGAATCTGCTCGGTACTCCGCACCCATTCTCCGCGTGCCGGGATGGCATAAAGTCCCCAGTGGATAAACATGCCGAAACGTGCGTCGCGGTACCACTCCATCCGCCTGTCATAGGCTTCTCTGTCAAATTTGTACATCGTTTTGCTTCCTCCTGTTTTAGTTTTATATTGGTAATGATTCAGAGTACCATTTCGCATGGCTCTGAATCGTTACGTCAAGCGGATATTCGCAATCCGCTTCGCTGCTTGATTCGGTTAAATCTTGATTTTCACCCATTTTCCCTGTTTGAATCGGATCGTTGCAAAGATAAACCGTGACATCTGATCCGCCAGCACGCCGAACCAGATTCCGACGATGCCAAGCCCCAGCGTGTAACCGCCCAGATACGAAACGATCGTACGAATAAATGTAACGCTGATCATGGATGCAACTGCCGTATAAAGCGTATCTCCCGCACCGCGCAGGCATCCCATGTAAATAACCTGACAAATCTGGAAAATGACGACGAAGATAATGACATGGATGATGCTGACACCGATTTCAATGATATGCTGTTCTTCAAAAAACAGGCTGTACAGCCATCTTCCGCCGAAAAGATAAATGGCGACGAGGCATACTGCGATGCCCGCGCCGATCAGACGGCACGTTCTGCCGTACTCTTTCGCAAGATCCGGCTTTTTTGCGCCAAGGCTCCGGCCGATCAGTGCAACCGCTGCGGACTGGAGGCCATCGCCGAACGCAAACGAAAGCGACATAATATTCATGCCGACCTGGTGTGCCGCCATCGCATCGGTTCCCTGCTTGGCCGCCATGATCGCCGTCATCATAAAGCCGATCCGCATGAAAACCTGCTCGAAAAACACACTGTACCCGACCCTGACCAGGCTGATGAACGCTGCAATCGTCGGTTTAATTTTGTTCTTCAGAATATAGCCAAGGTTCAGGAATCCGTCTTGCTTTGTGATGGAAAGGATGCTCATCACACATCCGACAACCGTTCCTGTGACGGTTGCCAGTGCCGCACCCTGAATGCCGAGTGCCGGGAACCCGAAATGGCCGTTGATCAGAAGATAATTCAGGATAATATTAATCGTATTTGATGTTACATTTGTGCGCATCGTGATTTTTGTATTGCCCGCACCGCGCTGTGCCGAGTTGATCCCCATCTGGATACAGTTAAAAATCATACCGCCCATGATGATACGGAAATATGTTACTGCGCCATTATGAGTCTCCGCCGTTGAACCGCACAGATGGATAATCGGACTTGCAAACGCCACAAATCCAACACTGAATGCAGCTGCCGCAAGGATAATAAATACAAGCGCAGTTACCAGAGTCTCATTCGCCGCACCCTGCCTCTGCTCTCCGCGCCGCCGCGCAACGAGAGCCGAAATCGACACATTCAGCGCAAAGAAAAACGCCAGGCCAAGCAGCTTCGGCTGTGTCGTCAGACCGACCGCGGCAACTGCGTAAGAGCCAAGCGAGCTTACCATCAACGAATCTACAAGACCCGCAAATGCAATGAAAAACGACTCCACGATCGCCGGCCATGCCATGTTGACGGCGGTCTGGAATGTGTCTTTGTGGTATTTCCCCTGTAACTTGTTTCCTAAGTACCCCATTTCTTTTCCTCTCTTTCGTCCCAATACCAATTTCTATTTTACTTTGTTTTAACAGAAGGGTCAATACGGTACCGGCAGAAAAAAGCCAGCCGCAAAAGCAAAATTCTTTTCGCTTTTTGTGGCTGGCTTTTCTTTTATCTTTCCGTAGCGATTCAGACCCCCATCTTGATTCCGCTTACGCTACATCCCCGTATTGCTTCTTATTTTTTCAGCACAAATTCTGCCTTATTCTCTGTCGTGCTGTCGCTTCCGATGAAGACTTCGAAAGCACCGTTTTCACTTTCTACACGCTCATTTTCTGTCAGGAAGCGAAGCTCTTCTTCTGTGATTTTGAAGATGACTTCGGTTTCTTCTCCCGGCTGAAGGGTTACCTTGCAGAAATCTTTCAGCTCTTTCACCGGGCGTACCACGGATGCGGCTACGTCGTGGATGTAAAGCTGTACGGTCTCGGTTCCCTTTGTATCGCCGGTGTTTTTCACGGTTACGGAGGCTTTAATCTCATCTTCCATGCCAAGCTCTGCCTTGTCCAGTTTCACATCTGAAATTGCAAAGCTGGTGTAGCCAAGGCCATATCCGAACGGGAACAGTGGTGCGTTCGGGATGTCGAGGTATTTGGAACGGAAACGGTCTTTGTCCTTGCCCGGCACATGCGGTCTTCCGGTGGAATATTCGTTGTAGTGAACCGGCACCTGGCCTACAGAGTACGGGAAGCTCATGGTCAGCTTACCGCTTGGAGCGTATGCGCCGAAAACAACATCTGCGATTGCATTGGCACCCTCGGTACCCGGCATCCATACTTCAAGAACGGCTTTTGCTTTCGATACGACATCGCGCAGGTCGAGCGGACGGCCGTTGAAGAGAACAACGACAACGTTTTCATTGACTTTAGAAACTCGCTCAAGCAGTCTCTGCTGGATTTCCGGGATACGGATATTCGCGTTGCTGGTTGCCTCGCCGGACTGCAGACGGTCCTCACCGATCGCAAGAACGACAACATCGGCCTCTTTTGCTGCGTTTACAGCCTCAAGAAGCATTGCTTCTTCCTCTTCTGGCGTGGTGGACTGCTCCATCGCCTCGCCGAAGCCCTCCAGACGGATGTCAGAACCAAGCATCGGGGAACCTGCATGGAAGCTCATGTTTGTCGTATCTGCCTGCGCTTTTACGGCCTCTTCCAGATTTGTCACATCCTTTGCATCTCCGATAAAGGACCAGGAGCCCATCAGGTTTCTGCTGTGGACATACGGTCCGACCCAGGCTATTTTTTTCTCCTTGCCAAGCGGCAGGATTTTCTCCTCGTTTTTCAGCAGTACAAAGGATTTTCTTGCGGCTTCTCTTGCCAGATCGCGGTGCTCTTTGCAGAGAATTACCTCTTTTTCTTTCGTCTCGTCTGCGTCTTTATACGCATTTTCAAACAGTCCCAGTTTGTTTTTCAGTTCCAGAATACGCATGCAGGACTCATCGATCAGATCCTCGGAAAGCTTACCCTCTCTTACAAGACGGCACAGGTTTTCGCAGTAAATGCCGGTCATCATATCAATGTCAACACCTGCCTCGGCAGAGCGGACAGCTGCCTCCTCACGGTCTGCGCAGTAGCCGTGGTAAATAATCTCCTCGATTGCCGCCCAGTCGGAAATCAGAACGCCGTCAAATCCCATCTCGTCACGCAGGATGCCGCGCATCAGTTTCTTGTTTCCGGTTGCCGGAACACCGTTTACCGTGTTGAAGGACGTCATTACCATCGCTGCGCCTGCATCGATGCCGGCTTTGTAGGACGGCAGATAGAAGTCACGGAAGGTATGCTCGGAAAGCTCTACGGTGTTGTAGTCTCTTCCCGCTGTCGGAGCGCCATAGCCTGCAAAATGTTTCACGCAGGAAGCAATTTTGTACGGCTCCTTCAGATCGTCTCCCTGGAATCCGCGCACCATTCCGGCACAGAACAGACCGTTCAGATACGGATCCTCACCGGTAGACTCCATGACACGGCCCCATCTTGCATCGCGGACCAGGTCAGTCATCGGTGCGAAGGTTACGTGAAGGCCGGAAACGGCTGCCTCTTTTGCAGCAACTGCCGCACACTTTTCGGACAGCTCCGGTTCAAACGTTGCGCCCTGTCCCAGCGGAATCGGGAAAATGGTTTTGAAGCCGTTGATGACATCCAGCATGAACAGCATCGGGATATGATGCGGGTGCTGCTCCACGAAATCCTTCTGGATTTTCTTTAATGTTTCTGCGCCCATAGTACCCAGAACAGAACCGGAAAGCGCTACATTTTCCGGTGTAAAGCCTTTATCCGCCATCGGTCCCATGGCTGTGATGTCCATATCTTTATTGAAGAAGGCACCCACCACCTGGCTCATCTGGTTCACTTTTTCTTCCAGCGTCATGTCGGCCAGAAGCTCTTTTAATTTCTGCTCGGTCATTTTTTCTCCTCCATACCTCGTTTTTGCTGTATCTGCTTCTTCAGAAACCCCTAAAATGTCAGAAAAATATCGTTTTTCCGTTTTTTCTGAATCTTATACTGAAATTTTACCACATCTGACCTGAAAAAAATATCCCCTGATCCGACCTTTTTCTTTCACTATTCCGACCTGTTTGCTGCTATTCCGGTGCGTAAGAAAGTGATAAAATCCTCTGTTATTTCCCGGACATGTGAAGGGGGCTTTCCGCTATTTTTCACTAAAGCTTCTTCGGTATTCCAGCGGTGCGTATCCCGTATTGTCCTTAAACATCTTCGTAAAATACGAGAAATTGCTGTACCCCACATACAGCGACACCGTATTGATCGGCAGCGTGCTCTGTGTCAGAAGCTTTTTTGCCTCCTCCACCCGCTTTTGGATGATATAATTACTGATCGAAATACCCTTTTCTTTTTTAAAAATCCGGGACAGATAATCCGTATTCAAAAAGACAAGCTCCCCAAGCTCCTCCCGGTGAATCTCCTCCCGGTAATGTGCATCGATATAAGCGCATACCTGACTCGTAACCGAATCTGATTTGTTGATGTACTGTCTGTACTGAACTGCTTTCCGAACCAGTACCCCGGCATATTCCATCATCTCTTCTCTGCCATAAAGGGAATTCCGATGCAGGTTTTCCATATCCGCATCTGCAAACAGTGCATACGCCTTGATCTCCCGTTCCGAAAGCCATGCATACACCACCTGCGTCAGATCGGTACGGAGTGCTACCAGAAGCTCCCTGGTAATCATTCCTTCCCGCTCCGTCCGGTCAAGGTATTTCTGCAGCCGCTCCAGCAGCTCCTCCGGTTTTTCCTCCGAAAGCAGAGCTTTCCATACATCCAGCTCCTTATTTTCGTAGCTGGTCTGCGGAGCCTGAAATTCGTTCAGAAACAGCACCTCGTTCCGCACGGAAAGGCTTCCCTCCCGCATTTTCTGAAGATTCCGGCTCTGCTTTTGCATCCCCAGTACAGATTCCCACTGTCCGACACCGCACCACAGCTCCAGATAGATTTTTTCATTCATCCACGCAACAAACTGCCGCAGAATTTCACAGTCCCGCTCACCGTCCTGCGGGAATGCTTTTTCCTTTGACTGTGTAACAATCCAGTAGCTGCCCGGTTCCTGGTAAAAAACAGTATCTACCGCAATATCCGTTTCCTCATACAGTTCCGACAGCACATTATCGATCACAAATTCCATGGTCGCGGTATCCCACATCTCCCGCTTATTGCTCTTTATTTCCGGCATCAGACAAATCAGCCGGAAATAGTGTCCCGGTCCGTATGGCAGCTGACGCTGTGCTGCCGTTTCGCAGAATTTTTCCTCGGAGAAGCCGTCTTTCAGCACATTTTTCCAGATATCCTGCTGCAGAATTTTTCTGTTCTGGTTCCACTTGATGCTTTCCTGCCTGAGATCCTGTATTTTCTTTTCTTTCGCAACGGATTCCGCCGCACGCTGTACGGCCTCCTTCAGCTTGTCAAAATCGATGGGCTTTAGCAGATAATCGACACTGTTCAGCTGAATCGCTCTTCTGGCATAGTCAAACTCCGCATAGCTTGTCAGGAATATGACCTGGACCTTCAGCTCCTCTTTTCTGACCCACTCCACAAAGTCGAATCCCGTTCCGCCCGGCATCACGATATCGCTGATCACGATATCAATGTCCACCATTCCCATGATGTTTTTCGCCTGCTGTACGGAAAACGCAGTGTACACCTCGCTCACCCCGGTCTCTGTAAGATCGAGGTTTCTTTTGATACTTTCAATCACGTACTCTTCATCATCCACGAGCAATAGTTTCATGTTCTTCTCCCCCTGTCCTGTATGGAATATGGATATCTACAATCGCTCCGCCGAGCGGACTGTTATCGAAATGAATCTCGCCGGAATCGCCATAATAATAGTGGAATCGTTTCAGACAGTTTTCGATTCCGATATGCTTTCCATGCTCGGAAATATCTTCCCCTGCTTTCAGCCTTTGCAGCGTCTCCTCCGGAAAGCCGTTTCCGGTGTCCGAAATATAAATGTTGACATACTTTTCGTCTCCGCGATCCTCCGGGTAAACCGTCACGGAAATCAGCGGAACCGTCTCCAGCGTCAGGGCATGTTTTGCCGCATTCTCTACAAACACCTGAATCAGGAACGGGAAGATTACTGCGTTTTCCACCTCTTCATGAACCTCAAAATAATAGGTGAATTTTTCCGGATAGCGCAGCAGCAGAATTTTGAGGTAATTTTCACAGTGGTTCGTCTCCGCCGTTACCGGCACCATCTCGCTTGTATTCCGGAAAATATACGCAAGATAATCGGACGTAATACGGCTCATCGACTTTGCATGGTCGTACTGACCGAAGTCGATCATGCTGTAGATAAAGTTCAGACAGTTCATATAAAAATGCGGACGGATCTGGATTTTCAGGTAGTCCATCTCGATTTTCTGTTTTTGCAGCTCCTGCTCATACAGCGTGATCTTCAACCGGCGGATCTGGTGAATCATGTTTCGGAATTTATCGTCAATCTGCTCCAGCTCTACCAGGTTTCCTTCCGACATCTGATAGGTGAGGTCCCCATTGTCATATTTCTGAAGATTTTCCGTAAACATACCGACCGGCTTCAGGATTTTTGTTTCCAGGTGGAACAACAGCACGGAACCGGCAATCACCATCAGAAAAGCAACGCCAAGAAGGGCAAACACACTTCCCGTCATCAGATTTAAGACTCCCGTCCAGGAGATTTTAATCCGGATTTCAAACGGCGCCTGCGAAAGTTCCTGCCGGAAGGTGTAATTGTCGGTATTAATTTTCGAATTGTCCGTTACAATTCCTTTTTCCGTCAGTGTTCCGATGCTTTTCCCGTTCTGGTCAACGAGACTGACATAGCCGCTCTTTCCAAGAGACAGTTCAGAGAACGGTTCCAGAATTGTCTTCAGATTGACGTAGCAGCCGAGTCCAATGCCCTGACTCTGCGCTACCTTGAGCATATAAATATCGTCTCCCTGGCACATCACGGTCCATTTTTTCTTGACTGCATACGCCTGCTGCGACAGGCTTTTGATCCTGCGCTTCAGCGCTTCCTGCAAATAGGGATCAACGGCGTAAAGCCCGTCGGAGGAAATGCTCAGCTGATATAAGCTGTCATCCTTCTGCGTATAGAGAAAAACATTGTAATCCGTTCCAAAATCCCACGCTGCAGATACATAATTCCTTCGCAGCTGCGTGATGACATATTCCTCATACTGATCCTTCTCCATCAGATCCATATATTTCCAGAAAGCAGAATCCGGGTTGGAGCTGTCCATTACGGTCGAGAACAGGTTTCGGCTGATTCGAAAAAAACGGTGATCCAGCTCATCCGTATACAGCTTTGAAATCTCTTCCAGCTGCTCATATACCTGCTGCTGCGTCCGGTTCAGAATAAGCACGCTCCCAGCCAGAAAAAGCAGCAGCATACTCAGCAGGCAGATCAAAAGATAACGCCCCTGCTGCGCCAGTGTTGTTTTTTTCGTCTGTTTTGAAATACGCATGAAGTTTCCTCCTTTTTTCTGTTCCGGTACGCTCGAAATTTTTCCGTGTTTGATTTTACAAACTGATCTTTTTTCTGAATATAATACAGCAGAAAAACAGTACACCTCATGTTTCCATGAGTCTGTACTGTTTTTCTGATTTATGTCGGAAACACCGAAATGTTTCTCTTTTTTATTCCTGCATGGAAAATCATCCCTTTACCGCACCAAGTGTGATACCTTCTGCGAAGTATTTCTGAAGGAACGGATAGATGATAAACAGCGGCAGCATGGCGATAAATGCGATTGCCATACGGATCGAGGTTGTCGGCAGCTTTGCCACCTCGGCACCGATATTTCCGGTTACTTTTCCACTTGCCAGGTACTGAATATCGGTGATCATCTGGTTCAGCAGGTTCTGGATACTGTAAAGCTTCTGGCCTTCATTTCCTGATAAATAGTATAAACCATTTGTCCAGTCATTCCAATAGCCAAGTGCGGAAAACAGTCCCATGGTTACCAGAATCGGTTTTCCAAGCGGCAGTGTGATGCTGGTGAAAATCTTCATGTGTCCTGCGCCATCGATTTTGGCCGCCTCGAACAGCGCGTCCGGGATACTGGTGTTAAAGTAGCTTCGGATCATCAGCACGTTGTTTGCACTTAACAGGAAGCCCGGAACAATCAATGCCCAGATCGTGTTTTTGATGTGAAAATACTTTACATACATCAAGTAGGTCGGCACCAGTCCGCCGTTGAACAGCATCGTAAAGAATACGAAAAAGGTAATTGCTCTGCGGTACGGCAGCTTTTTAATCGAAAGCGGATATGCCAACAGAGCGGACATCGCAAGGTTTGCAGCGGTACCGACGATGGTTACAAAAATGGTAATTCCGTATGCTCTCAGGATTTTCTCGCCCTGGCGGATGATATAGGAGTAAGCATAGAAGCTGAATTTCTCCGGGAAGAACGAATATCCGTTGCGGATCAGTGTGTTTTCATCGGTCAGCGAGGAAATAAATACGAGTACAAACGGCAGTATAATGGATAACGTAATCAGAATGAGTACTACATTAATCCAGAACTGGAAACGTTTTGCTTTTTTTGAATTTGTCATACTTCCATCCTCCTAGAATAATGCCTGGTCTTTGTCTACTTTGCGGACAATCCAGTTGCTCAACATTACGACACAGAAGCCTACCAGAGACTGGTATACACCGGCTGCAGATGACATACTGATATTTCCCTGCTCAATCAGGGCGCGGTATACATAGGTATCGATAACGTTTGTGGTCGGGAACAGAACACCGGAGTTCATTGGTACCTGATAGAACAGGCCGAAATCGGAATAGAAAATTCTTCCGATGCTGAG
>ERZ827496.1160-NODE-1160-length-32668-cov-3.987367_pt1 | contig 32668 bp, 28 predicted proteins | sample MGYA00519769_ERZ827496 | MGnify/ENA primary metagenome ERZ827496 (study PRJEB31778, sample SAMEA3449327) | human gut metagenome | biome: human gut; feature: human-associated habitat; material: faeces | place: United Kingdom | collected 2010/2012 ...
TCGGTTATCTGAGTTACAATGCCATATTTCAGGCTATGCCCGAATATGAGGTTTCCCGGCAAAAGCTGGCAGACTTGAAGTCTAAATATGATAAGGAAGCCCTGCGGAGTGAGGAAGAGTTCCAGCGGAAGTTTGCAGAGTTTCTGCAAGGACAGAAAGAATTTCCGGAGAATATCTTGTTGAAACGTCAGCATGAACTGCAAGACCTGTTGACCAAGAGTATCCGTTTCAAGGAAGAGTCGCAGAAGTTGCTCGTGCAGGCGGAAAAGGATCTGCAGGCCGACATGCTTTACTTGTTGAACGAAGCCATACGTGCCGTAGGGGTAGAAAGAGGGTATGCCTATATTATCAATACGGACGGCAATACCTGTCCTTTTATCAATCCTGCGGTGGCCGACGATGTGACGAATTATGTGAAAGAAAAGCTTCAGTTGCCCATTAGTGTCGAGCCATGAAAGTTGCTTTAACTGAAAAGCCGGGGCCTATCGGAGTGTTCGACTCCGGTTACGGCGGACTGACCATCTTGCATGAGATTCGTCAGTTGATGCCGCAGTATGATTATCTTTATTTGGGAGATAATGCCCGCACACCCTACGGGACACGTTCGTTCGAGGTCGTGTATGAGTTTACGCGTGAAGCCGTGCAGAAACTCTTCGACTTGGGTTGTCATCTGGTGATATTGGCTTGCAATACGGCTTCGGCCAAAGCTTTGAAAACCATTCAGCAGAACGACCTTCCGCAAATGGAGGGGGAGACGCGTCGTGTGTTGGGCGTCATCCGTCCTACTGCGGAATGTATCGGGCAGATAACCCATAGCCGTCACGTAGGAATTTTAGCCACATCGGGTACCATCAGTTCCGGTTCCTATCCGCTGGAAATCCGGAAACTTTATCCCGACATTGTCGTGAGTGGGGAAGCCTGTCCCATGTGGGTGCCATTAGTGGAAAATTACGAATACGATTCACCCGGAGCCGATTATTTTGTGGAAAAGCGCATCGGCAACCTGCTCCGGAAAGACCCTGCGATAGATACCATTGTTTTGGGGTGTACGCATTATCCCTTGTTGCTGAACAAGATTCTGAAATACACTCCTCGTAATGTGCGTATCGTCCCCCAGGGAGAGTACGTGGCCTACAGCCTGAAAGATTACCTGCAACGTCATACGGAAATAGAAACGTTGTGTACGCAAAGCGGCACGTGCCGCTTCCTGACCACGGAAAGTCCTGACAAATTTATGGAGTCGGCTTCCATTTTCCTTCGTCAGCATGTGGAAGCCGAACGCGTGGTGTTGGAATAATGTTTTTTCGGTATTATGATTCCAACACTCTGTACCGGTTTCCATAATGTATATGTATTGATGGGATGCTCCACGAGTACGCAGATGAACCTGCGGCTTCCCGAAGGGGCGGAAAGCACTTTGCACGAGGACGTGCCGATGAAGGAGGTGATGTGCGGCAGGGGCCGGCTGTGCCGTCGGTACACCTTGCGCAGGTTGAGGTTTTTGGGTTTCCGGTAAGGTAGTACGACGGGTACCCGCTGTTTTGTCCGTATGTCGTTTTTCATTCCACCGTCTTATGGCGGTGCATGCAATCTTTTGAAGTCCATAGGCTTTGTGTTTTCTGTTATGTTTTCCACCTGCAAATATATGACATGAAAAAGCCTTTGTCAAGCCCTTCACCGTAACGCGTTGAAAACCAATGCAACTGCAAATTCGTTAAAAAAAGTTTCATGCGGAAAACCCGTTTTCCGGTGAAATCCCGGTGAAGGATTGTACGGTAGAAAGTTCACCTTAAAACGTTGGTACAGAAGAGGTATGAAGGAAGCGAACCTTTTCGGGAGAAAAACTGTTTGTGGGAGGTAGAGTAAGATGAATCTTTCCCACGGCTATCCATGCTTTTTCCTGATTCGGTTTTCAGTATGAAAGGGGGCATAAGATGGAACCAGTACATCCAAAAATCGAACTCAGGAGATTGAAAAATCGTTTGCAGCAGAACGGAAAATCGTTTGGCGCAGATTATATCGCCATTTTTGTATGCCATAAGGCCTACATCTTTCATTATAATTTTCTTTTCATATTGTTCTTTATCATTGTTATAGCCTTACGTAATGTCATTCGTTTCTTTTGATATATGACCTCTATTTGTGTTCCCTTGTATACGAAGGGGACAGAATCAAATAGTGCCGGGCAAGTAACCAAGCCCCATTTTATTATTATTCCCAACTTTTTGATATTAGTTTTGAAATAAGTCTAAATATTATTTTTCATTTGTACGAATCAAATTTTTGAAAAGCCTAATTAGTTCCGGCACATGGGAATCGAAAGTAAAATTCATTCTTTGTTTCATGACATTTTGTGCCAATAATGCCATTTTCTTTGTGTCATGTAAGTAAATGGATAATTCTTCTATGTTGGGTGACTATTTACGACAATACCCTAATTAGGTTTGTCTGATTTATAATAACTGATTAAACAGTAACGGGAATAACCTTGATAGCTATTCCCGTTATTTTTCTTTTTATCCTGCGTATAATCCAATTTCTTTGAACGCAACCCATGCTTCTTCGATGCATTTATCTATATCTTCTAATGAAGGCTCATATAGATATTCAAGGCATTTATCTATTTTTGACGTAAACTCTTTATTGTCTTTATATTGTTCTTGGACTTCATATAATGCTGTATGTAAGTATGCAGCAACTTCTCCTATTTTGAATCCAAATTTATATTGGTCAACAGACTTCTGACCAGGAAATGGTACAGATGCTCTTTCCAAACCACGAAAAATATCAGCGTCAGCTCCAAATCTTCTTGTACGTCCACATTTGAAGACTGCTCTAATCAGATATTCATAATTCATTGCCTCCATAATTGTAAAATTTTAGATTGATATTTTCGGCAAAGTTACTAATTAAAAAGCATTTGTAGAATATGAACAGGACAATAATTTCAATCGAAGTACAAGACCACGGTGGTAAAGAGGCTAATATCATCGTCAGAGGAGAACGAAACAATCAGATTATGTTTGAAGAGCAATTTGATTATAAGAATGAAGAAAAATATCCTCTTCGGTTACATTTACTTTCAGAAAGGTTTCATCGTAAATTTCCCCAATTAGGGGATAGCTTAGGTATTCTCTGCATTCGTAAACTTTTCAATGATATTACGATACGGAGTAAAATGAAAGTCAATCCCGATTATAGAACACTTGATAAATAAGAATGATTATGGAAAAGAACAATAAAAACGCATCCACCCCGAATAAAGGCAAATGCGTATTTAAGCATTTAGACATTGATTGCGATAAGCGACTTAAATGTAATGGTTATCAGAAAAAAGGGTGTAAACTATCTGAAATTAGTAATATAAAATCTACTTAGTTTCTGATAATTCTTTCAATGTCAATTCTATACGATTTAACTTATCCAAAATTTCTTTTCCGTATTTAATTGTTGTTGCAGGAACATTCTCGTAATTGGTAATTCCAATTGAGTAGCCACATCCTTTACAACTAATGGACATAAAACCATATTGGCAGTTTTCGATGTCTATATCAACAAACTGAAATTTTGTGCTTCCGCATTTAGGGCATATTTGTTTCATCTTAATTCTTTTAATTATTGACGATTGCAAAGATACAAATTTTCTCACTATCTTTGCACTGTCTTTCGGGACAAAGTTTTGGAATATAATAAGGAAAGTGCCTTATACTCGTTGAAATCGCCAAATTATCAAGAGGTATATACGAGGCACAGAGGACAGCTCATACTTGTGGGTTGCCCTACTGTGCGTATATACAGGTGTTTGGCGATACCTAACGAGTATGCACAGGGGCAGCCCACTTTCTTTAACAACTAACATTGTTAAACTTCTCCTACGGCTGTCGGGGAGAACTCGTTAAAATTCGCCACCATGGAACTTATAGTAAGTTTCTTTTGTATTCTGTTTGCGTTGGGTATTTCTATTGCCACCGCTGTATTAGCTTCCCGAAAAGGACGTAATTCTGTAAACTGGTTTTTCTTATCTCTATTCTGGGGTATTGTAGGATTGATTGTATTAGCATGTTCCAAGCATTTAGAACGTGAAAAAGGAGAAAGTGATACACTCGTTAAGGTATTATGGATTATCGTGCTTATACCGCTTGTATTATTTGCCTACATCTTTTATGATATTTCAGCCGATAAACGAAAATACCAAGACAATCAAATTGAAGAAATAGCTCCTAAAATAGAACTTTCCGATAACTATATTGAACGGGAAGTTGATTTGAACGATTATTTCAATTCAAGTACGGGTTGGGATGACGATGTAGATTGGAACTATACAGGACTTGAAGATGAAGAAAGCCAAAAGGCTTTTGATAAAGTTCTTAAAAAGAACGGAATTTATTGGAGTGATAAAAAGCAATGCTGGGTTAAGAAAGTAAAGAAAACCGCAGAACAAGCTCTTAAAGTAAAATTTTAGTATTTTTTATCAATCACTCGATTATCCAGTATTTCATTTGGAAATAGAAGAAATGGGAACGTCCTCACGGATAGCTCCCATTTTTATATGTCTTCCATTCTTCGTATCTTTGTATTAGCAAGCGGCAACTTGCTAATCAATTCATTTTTTTACTCTAAGATTATGAAAACAAAGCCTTTGAATGGAAGAAAGTATGATGAAAAACCAGTAAAGATAATTTGGATTAACGGTGTACCAACCGCTATTATCCACCGTATCTATTACGATAATCTTCATTGACTTTCGCTTTCCCTATAACTGGGAATGATAGAATGGGCAGGATTTATTTCTTGCCCTTCTTTTTAGGTTTAATATCGTATTTCAGAGCCTTCTGCATAAGAGCAGAAAAATCCACAGGAACTTCTGCTTGCTTCTTCAATTCTTTTGCAGGTAGAAGTTCGATAGCCATTGCCTTTTCCATGTCTTCTATTGTTACTTGTTTCTTTTTACTCATTTTGTCAGACTTTGAAAAGTTATACGATGATTTGAATTACAAAGTAACAAATTAAATCGTGAAACGTCATCAAAATCTCTTGTATTATAGCGGAAGCAGAACTCATTAACATATCGTTGCAGGTGTTTCTTGTTCGTATGGTTATATATTCCTGTTAGGCCACGCTTCAGAATACTCCAAAATCCTTCGATATTATTTGTGTACGCATCTTCATCCACGTATTGCCCGTGACCGTGGTCAACCACGTAATGCTCATATAACTTGCTAACGGTTTTGTATCCGCACCACTCATCGGAGAATAACGTTGCCGTGCGTTTTACAGTTTTGAGAATAGGAACTGTCAATGATTTATAGGAAGTATCACGGACTACTTTACAAACCACCTTACCGCCACGCTGAAGCATACCCATGACGGGAACTTTATCTTTGAAGCTCCTACCTTGGCATTTCTTTACTTTCTTGTTATAGTGCCGATTTTTATTCTTGCCACCAACGAAAGTTTCATCAAGTTCTACTTCTCCGTCAAGTTTCTCTTCCATAACAATACCGAAGCATTCACGAATACGTTGATTCATAAACCACGCAGTTTTATAGGTTACAGATATTCTCTTGGATAATTCGATTGATGAAATACCTTTCTTGCGGGATGTAATTTCATAGATAGCCACAAACCACTTCCTCAATGGTAATTTAGAGCCTTCAAACATTGTTCCTATTCTGACGTTAAAATTCTTGCCCGTATTTTTGCAGCGGTACATTCCATCGCCACGGTTATATACTTTGGACGTAGGGTCATAAGGAGAAACAGGAATACCGTTTGCCCAGCGTTGTTGTTCCAGATACTTGATGCAACTTTCCTCCGTAGGAAATGCTTCCAAGAGGTCATATAAGGAGTTAAATTTACCAATATTCATATTACCAAACTTTACTGCGTTTGGTATATATAACTTTGGTGGAAATTTGGTTGCTCCAAACAACTATCTGTGAATAGCAAAATACCGCCCAAAATTTCAGTTCTGAACGGTATTATTAGCAAAGTTAGTTAGGGTATTGTCGTAAATAATCACCCTATGTTGTTATACAAAATTCCAATATTTTGTTCTTGTAATAAGTTTTGTGAAGCGACTTTGCAGAAAGGATTATTTCGTTGTATCATTGGAATTCCAGCGGCTGCAAATACTCCGATACGGCAGGGATAGTTGATGTCATCCCATGACAAGCGAAGCAAGTCATCCTCGTTGTCGCTGATAAAGTTATGCAACCAGCCTGCATCGTATTGTGAAAATTCTTCTACCCAATGATTGGCGGGGCAGTGTGCATGCACATGAAAATGACGAGGAGCTATCTCAAGACAGTATTGCGTCATTTCATTTTTTTGTTTGTGATAGCTTTCTGAATATAAATGTATATGAATATTGTTTTGTGCTAAATATTTTAGTTCTTTGGTAGTTAATCCGATCATTCGTCCTACGACAACCGTATGGATAGCATTGTCTTGGGATGATAGCTTTCTAGAAAAGTTATTTGTGAAATATTCTTGTTTAGGTAATTCCAAATCTAGTATCATATAGGGTTTATCATTAGCCTGAAACTGTTCGAACCACAATTTTGTCATTTCATTGGTGAAAATGTTGGCTGCAGAATGGCAATATAACTCCGTCAGATGTGCCCACTCTCCATATCTTATACAAATCTGTGGTCCTTCTTTTAAATGCCACACAAAAGGAATTTGTATTCCTGCATGTTGTAGTGCTGTTATGCTGTCATAAACAAATCGGATGGAAGTTGCACTGAAAACTGTATAAATAATATCTGGTCTGATGTCTTTTACCCGTTCAATCCAAAATTCGTCATTGGGTATGTCTTCGATATTTCCAAATGGAAAAGGACCGACAGATTCGTAAGCATATAACGGCTCAGGTTTCCAATATCCATATAACTTACATCCATGTATTTCCAAGGAGCAAATTCGTTCAGGGTTATAGGCCAACGAACCAATAATCAGAATTTTTAATTGTACTTTTTCTGTATATATATGTGGTATAGTTTTATAAAGTTCATGTTCGTTAATGATTTTATATTCCGACATGCGGATGCGTATGGGGGTCTTTACATGGTAATACCATTTGTATTTATATATACTTCCTCCAAAGTTTTCATTGCAAATTTTATGTCTTTGATATGGGTGGTTAGTCCAATTAGCAGTAATTTGGCAAGTAGGTACAAATAATCCTTGTCCAACAAGCTTGTTCCAAAACATGATGAATAGGTCTTCTGTAACCATTTCCTCTCTTTCCATCCATTTGTTTTTTGTTTTTCGATGTGCTGTTTGTACTAATTGAAGAGAGTATCCTTTTCTACAGCCTAAAGTTTTTGTATCGCTTCTTCTAAAAAACGAATCGGTATCATTATATTTCATACCAGAGAACGTCAATATGGTATTGCTTTCATATTCAAATATGTTCTTAAAGTTTTCCAAGTGGCAAGGATAGTAAAAATCGTCAGCAGGTAAATATGCGATATGAGAAAATCTTGCTTTTTCTAACCCTTTGTTTAGTGCATACCCCAATCCTTTGTTTTGCGAATAAGTTATATAAGTTATTCGTTTGTCCTCTAATTCAGTTTGTATTACATCATGACTACAGTCGGTTGAGCCATCGTTCACGATAATTAGCTCCCAATTTTTTAAGGTTTGTTTTTTCAAACTGAGTATGGCTCTTTTGACAAAATGTCCTTGATTATATATGGGCATAATGACAGAGAATCCGGTAAATGGATACTTGCCTTTATTTATATTTTCTATTTCAGGGAATAGAATTCGTGAAGTAAGAAACAGAGAATTCCATGCTGTTTGCAATATTTTGGGATAAAGTGATTCTGATGAGGAAATAGCCATATCCAAATAAGGAATAAAGAATTTGAAGAGCAAAGAAATTCCGTTCGTGCTAATTTTAGGACAGTCGTTGACTCCCTTGTTTTTAAGTATTTTTACGGTATTATCGAGTATTTCACATTCTTCTTTATAGATTGTGTGTTGGGTGTTTTCCGAATTTGACAATCTTATGGAATAATACCATACCAATCCCAAAAGTTGTCCTGCGGGCAGAACCTTTAAGTCTGTTTTTATCTTTTTATTAATGAATGCACATGCTTCGATTAATATGTCATTGGTATCGTTGTAGATGAATCCATTTTGTGCCAACCATTCAACACACCAACAGAATCCTGGCAGTCCGGAAATAAAATTCATATCATTTCTGAATAAAGATGCTTTTTTCCCCACTTTTTCAATGAGGGTTAAGGACATGTCCGCAAAAAGTTTTTTTTCAGATATTCTTGAGTATGCTGCGAGAAACAACGCACAACCTGTAATACCGTCCAATCCAAGTCTGTTGATTTTGTTGCTTCTTATTAATTTCATGATATTGGAAGCCGAGGTTTCAGACATCCTGATAATTTGTTTGTATTGGTCGCGGTTGATGATATTTACCGTATGATCATGGGAGTTGGGGATGTACCCCCATTCGTAGATGTGGGTATCTAAATTGTATTTTTTGATATATTCAGACGCTTCTTGTGCATTTTTCGGATTGAAAGATTGAATAGGACGAGTATGTACCATGTGGATTTGGTCTATGATTGCCATATCCCGATGGTTTGAACCAATGAGTTTTGCCCAATGGTATTCTGTTCCCCATCCGCTTTCATTGGCGTTGAATGTATGTAATACCTTTTTTAACGCTTGTCGTGAAAAACAGGGAAGCATCATTTCCACGAAGTTAGTATAACGTAAAAGGCAATACTTGTCACGTAAAGTATGCGGATGGCTAAAATAAGATTCAGACAAAGAGGGCTGCGCTATTTCCAAATGATATTCTTTCATTAGTTCGAACAATCGGGCTATTTGGAAAGCATCAGTTTGAATATCATCGTCTGGGATAAAGAAATATTCATAGTGTTCCAAATACTCCGGATGATACTGTAAATAATCAAATACCAATTTTAGTTTATATCCTTTGCTGTAACTGATAAAGTCGGCATCGTCATAAAAATTATTGAACGATTGGTCATATACAATCAAATGTAAGTCAAACAAGGCGGATTCTTTGCCTTTCGACCACTCTTTGTGTAAACTGTTAGAACCTACAGATGAGATTATGCAATATTTTTTTAGCTTGTATGCTGTGGACATATACTTCTCTTTTATGGGATGGTAAAGCATATCGGCCCTTTTTTCTTGAGGTTTTAACGGAAGGTGTGAAAAGGTGTTTTTATCGTAAAGTTTGTTGCGAAATCCTTTAATCACATAATAACCGTCCCCACCCATATCGGCTATACTACATCCCCGTAAAGACAGCAAGGTGGGGATTAATACTTCATGATGCCCGCTCCAACCATTTGAAAGTGCTTCGTGGATATACGAAAGTGCTCGGACAGACAATCTGTATACCGGATTGAAAGAATGTATCTTGTTGTTATTGTCGAGGCATTCGTTTCCTGTATGTAAGGTCTTCCACCAGGGCCATTCTGGCTCTTCCTGATAAATTTTCAGATATGCTGAAATAAGGTCAAAAGAATGTGTAGTGAATAAGTTGAAAAAAGAATCCCAATTACCATTAAAATACACGTCATCTTCAATGAGCCAATAGTAGTCATAGTTAGGGTGTGATAGGTAAAACTTAAGCAAAGGGAAATGGTTGCTGCCCGGCAATAATTGTTGTCCTATGGGGGTGTATCCCATATTATGCAAAATATCGGAAGTGAATGTATAATGTGGGACACTTTTAATTGTATCCGAGACTTCTTGTTCCTTTTGATGATACAAAAATATCGTATCATTTGCGTCATCTCTATTCATAATCGATAGCTTGTCGAATTTTTTTATGGTGCAAAAATCAGATTTTCCGCTCAAAAAGAGTATAACTTGCTTCATGTCCTTAATAAGATTAAAGTTAATGGATTTATTTAGTAAATAGGTAAAGTATAAGATAAATTTTCTTCTTTTTCAAAATCATACAACGTCAATGTACGTATCGTATAATAATAAGTCCAGTAATCGCTTAATGCCTGTTGGTAATTACGTTGTGCTTCTTGTTGGCGGTTCAAGGATAATGTTACGGAACTGACATCCTCTTTACCTAAAATGAAACGTGATTTATATATTTGGTAAGACGATAGTGCCATTTGGAATGCCTTTTGCGCTTTGTCGGTCAAAATTCTGTTTTGGTTAAATCGCAGGGTCGTTTGCAACACTTTTTCTTTCAGGTCTTCTATATTTTGGTTTACGGAAATCCTGATTTGTTCTAAATTGCTTTTGGCGGCATTCCTTTTGCTTTTTCCGGCTCCCCAATCCAAGATAGGAACCTTTATGCTCATACTGAAATAATCTTGCCTTGGCAGATGGGAATAGGCTTCGTGAAATTTTCCGGCAGCTTTGTTGAATCCGATACCAACCGAAAAAGAGGCATCAACCCCAGTTGTTTTCCTTATTCGTTCCAAGTCTTGTTCCGATTCTCTAACCTGCATGTGGGCTTCCAATACGTTGGGATTATTCGTTTGCATGAGGCTGACTGCTTTCTGGGGAGAAATCGAAGAAATTTTAGGAAGCGGCGGAATTTCCAACTCAATGTCCATTGGCTTATCAATTTGCAGAAATAGCAGAAAGGAAGAAAGAGCCTCTTCCTTTTGGTGCGCTATTTGGACGGAAGCATTCTCTGCATTGATAAGGTCTACTTGCAAAGCCAATAGGTCCGCTTTTGATATGGCTGACATTTTATACCGTTCTTTTCCGGCAGAATACAGGGAATCGCAAGAATGCAGCGTTTCCGAAGCCATCCTATGCTCTTCTTGCAGCAATGCCAAGTCGAAAAAACGGTTGACGGTTTCAAGGATTGTGGATTCCATGGCATAGATGTATTTTTGACGGGCTATTTGGTATTTTAGAGGCTCTATCTTCTTGCTCCACTTTAACGGATTATAACCGAACAGCGATTGTGAATAACCGAGGCTTACTGGAACGGTTGAGTATTGCTCGTTGTTGTCTGTTCCTATATTCCTGATATAGTCCAATCCGGAAGAAAGGGTGAGAGTGCCTCCCGTAAAAGGGATGGATTGGGATACAGACAAGCCCAATGACGTGGCCCAATAACGCTGTGGACGGTAGATATCTATATTTTGGGTGTAGTCGTAACGTTTGATGAACGTACGGCTATATTCTATGGGAGTGGTTTGCAATACAGCTTGGGGTTTAAGGCCGGCTTGGTAAGCTTTATACAACCAATAGGAAGATAAAAAAGCATGTTTATGCTTGAGAACTTCCGGTGACTGTCTTATAGCTATTTCTATGCACTGGTCCAATCTCATGTTCAAAACTTGCCCCAAGGCTTGCTTGGGAAAAAGCGTGATACCCAAAAGGAGAATGAATTTATGTATTTTATTATACGTTTTTTCCATGATGATTTGCATTATAGTTCCCTGACACTAAGGTTGTCAAACAGGCGTTCCAGCAAACGCCGGTCCTTGACTATGATATCTGCAATGCCTCCAAGTTCATATTGGAAATCTAAAGTATCGCCGTAATTGGTGATCAGCCCATTGGGAAGTTCTACCGTAATCAGGTAGGTTTCTACTGTGTTTTCGACAGACTGTTGTGTTTGGGTAAGAATGGATATTGAATGCACCCGTCCTTCTATGCTGCCATATTCACGGTAAGGGTAATTATCCAATTTGATGGCGACTTTGTTTCCTTTGCTCACCTTTCCAGCTCTCATCGATGGTAATAGAAGTTGCCCGAATATTTTGTTTTCTGACGGCAGTATGCCGAAGACTTGTTCTCCAGCCTGTACATATTGGTTTTCCGAAACAAACTTCAAGAAGTCTACTTTTCCGTCGAACGGGGCTTTAAACACATAACGTTGCTCCCACGACTTGATGTTGTCACTCAATTCCTGGTAAGCCGTAAGCAGATTTAAATGCAGCTTTTGTGCTTCATTCATTTGTTCTACATCAAGCAGGTGTAGGTTGTTCCAATTGTCTGCCGTTTGTTTTTGCAGGCTGATGATTTCCTTTTTCAGACTTTGTTCCTCCTGAATAGTGGAAAGATATTCATTTTTAGCCTGGTCTATTTCGTATTCATACGTTATAATGTCGTTTTTATTGGCTGCAGCGTATTTGTCTAACCATTTTTGAGACAAGGTCAATTTGCGCCCTACAGTTTCCAAAAGTTCTTTTGAAGAGGTTTGAAGCCGTTCGTTCCAACGAATGTTGTCCATGATACCTTTCCGTTGTTTTTCGTACGTATTTTCTTGCCAATAGCTGATTTGGTTTTTCAATGCTGTAAAGAATATATAATATTGTGCATTCAGTTCACCCAAAGAAACGGTTTCAGGAAACGGGTTATGGGCATTGTCGCGTGTTAGTTTTTCCGGATGGAACTTTTCAAGCAAGGAAGCTACTTTTTTCATGTCCGATGTCGAGGCCGGGTTTTCAATGACTGCAATATAATCGCCTCGGGAAATGTATGTTTGGTTCTCGTCTATCATCAGATGTATGTTTCCCGAACTCATGGATACTAATTTTACTGATGCATGATCCGAATTGATCTTTATGGCGCCTGTCACGGTATCCGGGTACTTGACCACCCATCCAAGGAGCAGGATTAGCCAGTACCGTAACCAACCAAGCCATTTTACGACCGAACGAGGTCGGCATGCGGTCGATGATGTCGGTAATTTCCTCGCTGCGCCTGTTTGTGCTTGGAAGCTGTGGGTTATTCTTTCGTGTCCAGTTCATATTGGTTCTGTATCAGTTGATAATAATATTGTTTGTTTTGCATCAGTTGGTCATGATTGCCCGTTTCTATAATGGAACCGGATTTGAGCACTACAATTTGGTCAGCTTTCCGTATGGTACTCAATCTATGAGCTATGATGATGACCGTGCGGTTCACGAATACGTTGTTCAGTGCTTTTACGATTTTTTGTTCATTGATGGTGTCCAACGCATTTGTGGCTTCGTCCAAAAAAAGATAATCCGGTTTTTTATATAGGGCGCGGGCTATAAGCAAGCGTTGCCGCTGTCCTCCGCTCAGCCCCCTTCCCATTTCTCCTATTGTGGTCTGGTAGCCTTGTGGCATGGCTTCTATTTCCTTGTTGATGCAAGCCACTTCTGTAGCCCGTTTTAGGGCATCATAGTCTATGTTTTCTTCATTCAATACGATGTTGTTCTGAATGGTATCGTTGAAAAGTTTACCATCTTGCATCACGCATCCGCATTTGGAACGCCATTCTCTCAACCCGATATTGTTGATGTTCATTTGCCCGATACTGATTTCCCCATATGATGGAACATACATTCTTAGAAGCAGCTTCAAAAGGGTGGATTTTCCACATCCGCTGTCTCCTACAATGGCAGTCACTTTTCCCTCAGGGATAGTCAAGTTTATATTTTTCAAGACGATGGGTGCGTGCGGTGAATACCTGAACGACAAATTTTTCACTATCAAGCTCTTATCCTTGGGCAAGGCAAGGCTGTTGGAAATAATGGGGGATGTATCGTCTTCATCTTCCAATTTATGAATTTCATTGATGCGCATGAAGCTGATTTTCGCGTATTGGGCAGACTGTATGAAACTGACAAATTGCATGATGGGGCCGTTCATCATACCTATAATAAATTGAGTGGAAATCATCATGCCGAAAGTGATTTGTCCGTTGATGACGGCCACGGCGCAGAAAAACGTGACTCCCATGTTGGTTAGGCTGTTAATGAAATTGGCTCCAAGCATTTGGGTATTGTTGATATTAAGTACTTTCAAATTTAGGTTGTAAATCCGTGCTTGAATGGCTTCCCATTTCCATCTTTTGATGTCTTCATAGTTGTTTATTTTGATTTCTTGTATGTTTCCAATAGTTTCCACCCAAAAACTTTGATTTTTGGAATTCAGTTCAAAATATTCCCAGTCCAATTTCTTGCGGACGCTCAGAAACGTGAGTACCCAAATGACATATAAGGCGTTTCCGGCAAGGAAAATGAAAAAAATCCCTGAATTATAGACCAGAAGGATTATGCTGAACACTACAAATGTGACAGCAGAAAAAAGAGTACTCAGGGAGTTGTTCATAATAAATGAGCGGATGCGTTCATGGTCGTTGGCACGTTGCAGGATATCGCCTACCAATTTGTTTTCAAAGAATGTCACGGGAAGTTTCATCAGTTTGATCAGGTAATCCGAAATGAGCGAAATGTTTACGCGCATGGAAATGTGCATTAGAATCCAATTACGCATGATGTTGGATAATGTGATACTCAATAGCAATACGATATTTCCCACTAACATCATATTAATAAAGGTTATATCTTGTGTGTAAATGCCGATGTCTATAACCGATTTGGAAATGAAGGGTAATAACGCTTGTAAACCTGTGGCTAACAGCATGGCAAAAAGCAGAATGCCAAAGGTCTTTTTATAAGGAATAAAGTATCCCATGAAATTTTCCAATGTCTTGAACCGTTCTATGCGTTCATGTGCTTCTATTTGTTTGAAGTTAGCCATGGGTTGTAGTCCCATAAGTTTTCCATAGCTTTTTTGAGGTTCATACCATTGGTTGATAAATTCTTGCAACGGATAGTAGAGCAAGCCTTTTGCCGGGTCGGACACATATATCCGCCCTTTTCTGATTTTATAGACTACTATAAAGTGGTCGTGCTTCCAGTGTACGATACAGGGTAGCGGTACCCTTTCCATCAAATCCTGTAGGGTTGCTTTTATGGCAAGGCTGCGTAAGCCAATCTTTTCTGCAGCATAGCTGATGTCTAAAAGTGAAACTCCTTCGCGTGTGATGCCACAAAGGTCCCTCAAATACTGCAAGGAATAGTATTTGCCATAATATTTGGCAATGATTTTCAAACAGGCAGGTCCGCAATCCTTGGCATCCATTTGATATTCATGAGGAAATTTGTTAAATATCATAAGTTTTTCATTATTACTATTGCAAATATCGAAAATTTTTCCATACTTTGCAAGCAGATAATAGAATATATTTTATCCTTTGTTGATTTTGTGAAGTTGAAGCGATAAGTTTGTTTTTTTATATTAACTTAATTTAATTTTTAGTCATATGAAAAAGCTAAGCAAGTTGTCTATCTTTGACGAGTGTATGAATCCCGAATTGTCGGAAAATGAGATGCGCGAAACCGTAGGGGGAAATGGGGGTGATTATTCTCAAAATTGGTGTTTCTTTAATTGTATGGCTTATTTGCATAAAGAATATAGAGGGTATAACATAGATGCCAGTTCGATTGCAACAGATTATTTTCAAGGGACGGCAAATACGAATGATGATTGGAATGGAACGGGTGACATAAAAGACTATGCGTATGGCCCTATGGCATACACGGATAAAGAACGGACTACTCCCAATCAGGAGTTATTTGATTATATGAGTAATTATTTTGAAACGGATACAGGAAGTTGGGAACAAAATAAAGTTTCATCTCTATTCAATAAAAATGGCTCAACAGCATCAGGAGAGTACGTTGTTGGTATTTTTGGAAGTTCTTCAGGAAAGTACCATGCTGTCATTTTTGAATCTTACAGTGATGGAAAATATAAGTACTATGACCCAAGCTATAAGACCGAGAGTACGGTGGACGAAAAATATGTCCAATTTGCGGGAAAGGTAACTGGTTATAAGGATTTTTAAAATCCTGAATGATTAAAAGAAAGGGATTATTTATGTTTATAATAAGACATATGAAGCCGTTTTTTGTATGGGGATTATTGGTGGTGATAGGAGGTATTCACGCCTTTGCAGCACCAACAGGTGGGAAGTTGGAAGACAGGGACAGAAGTTGGGTTACAGATAAAAATGAAGAGAATGGTTTCCAAACTGATTTGGAATTCAATAAATTACCTGTTGCAATGTTGTTGAATAATGTGTTTATTAAAAGTGATATAGGAATAGACTTGTATAAAGTGGAGAAAAAAGAGTTCCCGTACTATTACATAAAGCGTGAACACAAGCCTTTCATTATACGTGGTGTAGGGAAGGATGGTCGGGACTCCATCGTGTTGGAAAAGGATGCATCTCCAGACAACCCTATTGAAATCAATGGGGAATCTTATATTTTCGTCCAAAACCTGATTTCTTCCCAAAAATTTGATTTGGCATCATTGGAGGAGATTAAAGAGGAATTTTGCCCGGACGTGACAGAGCCATGTTTGTATATGGTCAATAAATTCTTTATCACGAAGGATGTGGGGTCTTATAAATTGGATCGGAACTTTGTGTTGAAAGTAGAGGCGTTGCCTTCTTCGGAAATAGTTTTTTTTAAGGGTAAAGAACCATTCACTATCATACGGATATTTACCAATACGCCTGGTAACCGTTACGCGCCAAGGATAAGGTGAGGATTTTAATTGGGAATGAAGATATGAAAAGGATTTTACTTTTGGTCAATATGACCTTGGGATTGGGGACTTTGGTAAACCATGCCGTTGCCAATATAACGCATGACGAGAAGCCCGGTTATTATAGTGATAACCGTACGGACTTGGAATTCAACGGGAATACGTGTGGAGTCATGGTAAACGGCTTCTTTGTGAAAAGTGACATTGGAATTGATTTCCGTTCCGTGGAACATCTTTACCAGAGGCCATCCGTACCCTATACCATAAAAGGAGTGGGGGAAAACGGATTGGACTCTATTGTAGTAGAGGCTGCTCCGAGTGAAAAGAATCCGGTAGTTATAAATGGAATTCCATATTCTGATATTGTAAATTATGTACAAGAAAAAGAGGCTGAATGGGTTACTTTGGAGGATATAAAGAAACTGTATTTCCCGAAGGTTACAGGAAAGTGCTTGTATATGGTTAATAAATACTTTATCACAAAGGATTGGGAGTCTTATAGATTGGATAAGGATTTCATATTGAAAGTGGAGGCATTGCCCTCTTCGGAATGTGAAATTTTTGAAGGCCAATCTCCCTTTACCATTATTAGGGTTTTTACGAATATAATATCTAACCACAACTCTGGACGCATCGGGTGATTTTATGGATTAAATTGGAGTAAGATATATAAAAAATAATGGGTTATGAAAAATATTCTTTTCCCTTTTGGCATCATTATTGGTGTCTTCTTCTGTTGGTTTCCGTCTTATTGCGTTGCCGGGATACAGTTTCCTCCGACATGTGTAGATTCAAAAACGGATCAAAACGGATTCTTGAATGAATTGTCCACTGAGGATTTTAACAAGAGTACTATCGGGGCCTTAGTGGATGGAGTGTTTGTAAAGAGCCTGATAGGAGTGAATATGGACTCTTTGCGTACGTTCAATGTTGTGAGTGATGGTCCTTTGACTATAAAAGGGATAAAGACGGAAAATGATTCGATTGTGGTGACGCAAAAGGATTTTCATAAGAATCCGGTACGGATTAATGGCGTGGACTATACCCGTTTTGCTTGCACTTCGTTTGGAAAGAAAGTGGAACTCCTTTCTTTGGATGACATACGAAAGACATATTTTCCTCAGATGGGGAACACGCCTTGCATGTATATGGTCAACAAGTTCTTCCTGATGAATGATTTGTCTTCTTACAAGTTCGACAAAGATTTCATCTTGAAAGTGGAACTGTTGAAATCGACGGATTTCGAGGAGTTCAAACATGCTCCGTTGTTCCATATCATTCGGATTTTTACGAAAACCCGGGAGAATTTGAAACACCATAATGTTATGCGCCTAAGGTAAACCTGATATGGAAATACAACATAAAATACCTCTTCATGATGTCGCATTCCTACTGATAGCCAGGTTTGACACTATTGTCAGATTGGAAAATACCGTACATGTAGCCCGCTATTTGAATGACAATTTTGAGACCAATATCCATCTGTGGGAATGCGATTCATTTTATAATGGATTCTTAGGAAAATTGTTGCCTTCGAATGTCCACTATGCCTTTAGGGAAGACCACGATCCAATCTTGCACCGTACAAGATACATCAATCAGATGGTCCGGTCTGTGGAAGTTCCCTATGTTTCGGTTTGGGATGTGGATGTGGTGGCACAGCCATCCCAAATTGTCAAAGCCGTGGAATTATTGAGGCAAGGGACGGATTTTGTTTATCCCTATGAGAAATATTTTTTAGACACCTCTGCCGTGTTGCGGAGGGAATACCTGAAGCATGGCGATTTGAAAGTCTTGCAGGATTATTGGCGTTTTATGACGGAAATGTATCCTCCCAACCCCGTAGGAGGGGCTTTTTTAGCCAATCGGGAATCTTATATCCGCAGCGGTTTGGAAAATGAAAACTTCTACGGTTGGGGGATAGAAGACGGGGAACGCTTTGCGCGGTGGAAAAACATGGGATTTACGATAGAAAGGATAGAAGGACCAATTTTCCATTTGTCGCATCCAAGGGGCATCAACAGTGCCATTCCTCATCCAGTCTTTTCTGTGGCTAAACATAGGGAATATCTTAAATCAATCCGCAAAAAATGATAGAAACAACAAAAGATCGTTTGCTTTCTCTTATCATGGAGGGGGCGAGACAGAACCGACAAGAGGGATTCGGGCTGTTCAAAGGGGACATGGGAGTATGTTTGGCTTTGTTTGTCCTGAATCGGGAGAAAAAGGATCCGGTGGTGGAAGACTTTGCCGATAATCTGATAGACCGTATATATGCACGGGCAGCTAAGGAGAAGAAAGCCTTTTTTGATACCGGGTTTGCCGGTATTGGATGGGGAATCAACTATCTGATGGAGGACCATTATTATGAAGGAGATGTGGATGAAGTCCTAAAGGACATAGACGCTGCCGTATTTAAAGAAATCAATACTGTGTCTGGTATACCTACCAATGTAAGTAATGGCCTGTTAGGATATTTAATATACAGTGTAGCAAGATTAGGGAACCCTGAACATGTCCGGAACACCGTGTTACATGAAATAGATAAGGACTTTTTGCGTGGGCTTATTATCCGGATTGACAAGATTTCCCCCACCATATTTTCATCAATATGCAAGGATGAATATTTCACGTTGTTATGGCACGTACCTTTGTTGTTAGTGCTGTTACGTAGGACTTTGGATTTAGATGTGTTTAATGATAAAATCATTAATATGGTCAAAACGTGGTTGTTTTATTTAGAGACGAACCAGCCTTATCTCCATATCAACAAATTGTATTTGGCAGTATCGCTTGCTTATTTGAATGAGTATTTATGTTTTCCCGAAATTAAAAGGCGTATAGAAGTATTGATGTTTTCTGTTGACCTGTCCAAGATTGAAGATGAACTCGACATCCGCATCATGAATATTAATGACGGATGGTTTGGAGCAGTTGCCATTTTAAAAAAAGCTGAAGACTTGTTAGATATGGGTATTCCGCAATATGAATTGCTTCGGGAGACGAGAATCAATATATTGGAAAAATACGGTGCTTTGTTTGATGATTATATCAATGAGACCAATAGGGAAAAGCCTTTAGACATTAGTTTTGTTCATGGATTGAGCGGAATAGGTTTCTTGCTATTTCTATGGCCGGAAGCTTTTTCCTGACTTCGTCAATGCGTACCCCAAAATTCGGGGGTGTAAAATAAACTGTGTCATGCGTTATTCTTATTCAAGCTCATCGGTCGGGGGACGGCCTGCGCCAAGGGGCGGGACCACCCGTCCCGACGAGCGTAAAGTTACAACAATTTAAACCTGCCTCCAAACTTTATCGCCAGTTGTCCTCCACGACCGCCCAATAGACCAGTCCAATTTGTCCACGACGAGCAAGCCGCAAATTCCTGATAACGCATAGAACTACAGGCACACTTCATTGCATGAAGAACCTTACTAATTTTAGAAAAACTTAATGCGCCCTGACGTTTTTTGGCATGCGTTTTGTACTGTAGTTCCAATAATATAGTTAATTTTGCCAGTAGAGTCATTAATCAGAGGAATTTGCAGAGCATGAACAATCAATTTTCACCTAAAATATCAGAGGTTCTCATTTACAGCAAGGAGGAGGCGCTACGGCTGCACAATGAATGTGTGGCTCCGGAACACCTATTACTCGGGTTGATCAGGGACGGGGAAGGCAAGGCCATCCAAATCCTCCGCTTGCTCAATCTGGACTTCCGCTCGGTGAAACTACGCGCAGAGCAATCCATACAAGGTTCCGCCATGCAGGAAATGCCGGACGAGAACCATGAAATCATTTTAAACGAGAAGGCCTCTAAAATCATGCGCCTTTGCTTGCTCGAAGCACGCATGCTGAAGGCCCAGGTGGCCGACACCGAACACATACTTTTAGCCATTATGAAAGAAAAAGACAACAATGCATGCCGTATCTTAGAGGAAAACAGCATCCATTATACAGACATCCTGAACCTGCTCACCCAGAAGGCTGAGAAATCGGACGTACAGTCCGGCTTCGGTTTTCCGGACGAGGACGAGGAGGACGAATATGAAAACAAATCCTCGGCGGGAAACCCGATGAACGAACAGGGCACCACCACGCAAACGGTACAACCGCAAAGGAAATCGGCCAACAATACGCCGGTTTTGGACAATTTCGGCACCGACCTGACACGCGCCGCCCAAGAAGGCATCCTGGACCCGGTGGTGGGTCGCGAAAAAGAAATAGAACGCGTGTCGCAAATCCTGAGCCGACGGAAAAAGAACAACCCTATATTAATAGGTGAACCAGGCGTGGGCAAATCGGCCATCGTGGAAGGACTGGCCTTGCGCATCGTGCAGAAAAAGGTATCGCGCATCCTGTTCGACAAACGCGTGATAGCCTTGGACATGGCGGCCGTAGTGGCCGGCACGAAGTATCGCGGGCAGTTTGAAGAACGCATCCGCAGCATCCTCACCGAACTGCAAAAAAATCCGGACGTGATTCTTTTCATCGACGAGATTCACACGATTATCGGAGCCGGTTCGGCACCGGGCAGCATGGACGCGGCCAATATGCTGAAACCCGCGCTGGCCCGGGGAGAAATACAGTGCATCGGGGCTACGACCACGGACGAATTCCGGAAAAGCATCGAAAAAGACGGTGCTTTGGAACGCCGTTTCCAAAAAGTCATGGTGGAACCGACCACACCGGAGGAAACCGTACAGATACTGGACAATATCAAGGAACGTTACGAAGACCATCACAATGTGCGCTACACGCCCGAGGCTATCCGTGCCTGCGTACGGCTCACGGAGCGTTACGTTTCCGACCGTTGCTTCCCGGACAAAGCCATCGACGCCCTGGACGAAGCCGGGTCGCGCATACACATCACCCACTCTCCCGTATCGAAAGAAATGGAGGAACAGGAAAAGCGTATCGACGCCGTACATGCCTTGAAGAACGAGGCGGTAAAGAACCAAAATTTTGAACTGGCCGCCGACTACCGTGACCAAGAAGCCAATTTGCAAGAGGAACTGAACCGTATAAAAGCGGCATGGGAGGAGAAACTCAGCCGCGAGCGGGTCACTGTGGACGAAGACCAGATAGCCGAAGTGGTATCCATGATGACGGGCATCCCTGTACAGCGCATGGGAGAGGCAGAAGGACACAAGCTGAAGGACATGGCCGTCAACCTGAAACGGGAAGTCATCGGACAGGACGAGGCCATCGACAAGTTGGTGCGCTCCATCCAGCGCGGCCGCGTGGGACTGAAAGACCCGAACAAGCCTATCGGGGCGTTCATGTTCCTCGGCCCTACGGGAGTGGGCAAGACGTACTTGGCTAAAAAACTGGCCGAATACATGTTCGGCAGTGCCGACGCCCTGATACGCATCGACATGAGCGAATACATGGAGAAGCACACCGTAAGCCGTATGGTGGGGGCTCCTCCGGGATACGTGGGACATGAAGAAGGCGGACAATTGACGGAAAAAGTGCGTCGCAAGCCCTACTCCATCCTACTCCTCGACGAGTTGGAAAAAGCACATAGCGACGTGTTCAACATCTTGTTGCAAGTGATGGACGAAGGACGACTGACGGACAGCAACGGCACGACGGTGGATTTCAAGAACACGGTCATCATCATGACATCGAACTGCGGAACGCGTCAGTTGAAAGATTTCGGCAAGGGTATCGGGTTCAGCCGCCCGGACACGTCGGCAGCCGACAAGCAATACAGCCGCGAAGTCATCCAGAAGGCGTTGCACAAACAGTTCGCTCCGGAATTCCTGAACCGTCTGGACGACATTATCAATTTCGACCAACTGGACTTGGAAGCCATCAAACGTATCGTGGACATCGAACTTAAACCCATCGTAAAGCGCGTGAAGGAAATGGGCTATACGCTGGAAACGGAAGAGGATGCCAAGGAGTTCCTTGCCCGCAAAGGATACGACGTACAATATGGCGCGCGTCCGTTGAAACGTGCCTTGCAGACTTATCTGGAGGATGCCATCTGCGAACTGGTCATCAATGACGAACTGCGGGAAGGCGAAATCCTGACCGTACGTGCCGCCGAGGGAGACAAACTCCGGATCACACATGGCCTTGCCCAAGAATAACAATAAATATATGTTAAAGTGCCGGACGATGTTTTCGTCTGGCACTTTTTTTGTTTCTTCATCAATGGCTTTCAAAAAGCCGAACAGAAGATAATTTCATACAATAAAAGCAATAAATATCATGCAAAAAGGAAACATTGGGGTAACGACCGAGAACATATTCCCCGTCATCAAAAAGTTCTTGTACAGCGATCATGAAATCTTTATCCGTGAAATCGTGTCGAACGCCGTAGACGCCACGCAGAAATTGAAAACATTGGCCAACAAAGGAGACTTCAAGGGCGAAACGGGCGAACTGAAAGTCTGTGTCAAAGTGGACAAGGACAACGGTACCATCACGGTGAGCGACCGGGGACTGGGTATGACAGAAGAAGAAATAGACAAGTACATCAACCAAATCGCGTTCTCCGGCGCCAATGACTTCTTGGATAAATATAAAGACGATGCCAATGCCATCATCGGACACTTCGGCTTGGGCTTCTACTCTTCGTTCATGGTGAGCAAGAAAGTGGAAATCGTGACCAAAAGTTACCAAGAAGGAGCAAAGGCCGTAAAATGGAGCTGTGACGGAAGTCCTTCCTATGAAATAGAAGAAACAGAAAAAGCCGACCGCGGAACGGACATCATCATGTACATCGATGACGATTGCAAAGAGTTCTTGGAAAAGAACAAGATTGAAGAGTTGCTTCGCAAGTACTGCCGTTTCTTGCCCGTACCTGTGGCCTTCGGCAAAAAAACGGAATGGAAAGACGGCAAGCAGGTGGATACGGAAGAGGACAACGTCATCAACAACACCACCCCGATATGGACCAAGAAACCGTCGGATCTGAAAGACGAGGACTACAAGGAGTTCTATCGCGAACTGTACCCGATGAGCGACGAGCCTCTGTTCTGGATTCATCTGAACGTGGACTATCCGTTCAACCTGACGGGCGTGCTCTATTTCCCCAAAATCAAGAACAACATCGAACTGCAACGTAACAAGATTCAGTTGTACTGCAACCAGGTGTACGTAACTGACAGCGTAGAAGGCATCGTGCCTGACTTCCTCACTTTGCTCCACGGAGTCATCGACTCACCGGACATCCCGTTGAACGTCAGCCGCAGCTACCTGCAAAGCGACAGCAACGTGAAGAAGATTTCCAGCTACATCACGAAGAAAGTGAGCGACCGCCTGCAAAGCCTGTTCAAGAACGACCGTAAGGAATTCGAGCAGAAATGGGATGACATCAAGATCTTCATCAACTACGGTATGCTGACACAGGACGACTTCTACGACAAGGCCAAGAACTTCGCCCTCTTTAAGGATTGCGACGGTAAATACTTCACATTCGAAGAATACCAGCAACTCATCAAGGACAATCAGACGGACAAGGACGGTAATCTGATTTACCTGTATGCCCAGAACAAGGAAGCCCAGTACAGCTACATCGAAGCAGCCAAGAACAAAGGCTATAGCGTATTGCTGCTCGACGGGCAACTGGACACTCCCATCGTCTCCATGTTGGAACGCAAGTTTGAAAAGAGCCGTTTCACCCGCGTGGATGCCGACATCATCGACCGACTTATCGTGAAAGAGGATGCCAACAAATCTGAATTGGATGCTGAAAAGAGTGCCAACCTTTCGGCCATCTTCAATTTCCAGATGCCGAAGTTGGACAAAACGGAATTCCACGTAGAGGCACAGGGTATGGGAGAAAACGGTATGCCGGTCATGATTACCCAAAGCGAATACATGCGTCGTATGAAAGACATGGCGCATATTCAGCCGGGCATGTCCTTCTACGGTGAAATGCCGGACATGTACACCTTGGTGTTGAATACGGACCACCGTCTGATTAAAGAGGTATTGGCAGACAGCGAAACCCACACTGCGGATCAACTGAAACCCATCGAAGCCGAACTCAAAGGGTTGCATGCCCGCGAGGCCGTACTCCATCAGCAGCAGGAGGGCAAAAAGCCCGAAGAGATCGACCAGGCACAAAAGGATGAATTGGACAAATGCCATCAGGACATCAGTGCGGAAGAACAAAAGAAAAACGACGTACTGGCCGGTTATGGCAAGGACAACAAGAAGGTGCATCAGCTTATCGACTTGGCATTGCTGCAAAACGGTATGCTGACTGGCGAAGCCTTAAGCAACTTCGTAAAACGCAGCATCGACTTGATTCAATAACCTAACATGCTTGCTACGGCAAGAATAAGCAAGATAAAATCGCTATCCCCCGAAAAGGATAGCGATTTTATCATAAAAAACACCTTCAATGTTTGGAGATTTAAATAAAAAGCCATACCTTTGCACACGAAATCAAAACAAGAACGGCTCCGTAGCTCAACTGAATAGAGCATCTGACTACGGATCAGAAGGTTACAGGTTTGAATCCTGTCGGAGTCACAAAACGGTTTGCAAATTCATTAAGTTTGCAAACCGTTTTTCTTATCCTCCACTCAATACAATTTCTCCTTAGAGTTTCTTTTTCTTCAATGTGAAAAGGAATTCCAAACCATGCCCGCCGCCCGAAGGCTTTGCATTGATATTCCCCCCATGGAAAAGCACGGCATTCTTTACGATGGCCAACCCAAGCCCCGTACCTCCTAATTTCCGGCTACGCCCCTTGTCTACACGGTAGAAACGTTCGAAGATGCGCCCCAAATGTTCGGAGGGCACTCCTACTCCATTGTCGCTCACACTGAAATAATAACCATCCTCGTCTTCCGAATAACACACGATGTTCACATGCGTACCGTTTCCGGCGTATGCAATGGCATTATCCATCAAATTACGGAAAATGGAGTACAACAAAGAAGAATTCCCTTGAAGCACCAACTTGTCCGGAACATTTATCCCCACAGTCATTTGCTTCTCCTCCAGTTTCAAGGCCAGTTCCGCCACGATATTATGAATCATGGAAGACAAATCCACATCCGTCACCTCTATCATCTGACCGGCCTCCGTCATACGGGTCAGAGTAGATATGTCCTGCAACAGGTTCGTCAGCCGGTTGCTTTGCGCAAAGCTACGCTCCAAAAACTTCTTAAGCATATCCGGCGAAAGTCCCGGATTATTCAGAATCGTTTCCAGATAACCTTGGATACTGCTCACGGGAGTCTTCAACTCATGAGCAATATTTTGTGTAATCTGCTGCTTCATGCGGGCTTGTTCCTCCTGTTTCGTAATGTCAGAAATGGAAATCTCAAAGCTGTTATCCACAAAAAGAGCCACAGACAAGTTGAACACATAACCGTTTTTATCCACGACCAACAACTTCTGCCTAAGGTCTCCCTGCGTAAAACTCTTGCGGGACATCGTTATAAAATCAAACAGCGGCTGCAATTCCTTCACTTGAAAGACTTCTTCTATGCCTCCGATATTCTTATCGGATATCAGATTCACATACTGCATGAAAAGCCCGTTAGCCAGAACCACATCCTTGCCCGGATTGAAAATGGCCAGTCCTTCATTGGAAATCTGCAAATGTGTGATAAGCTTCTCACGCTCGCGGAAAAGGTCGTCCTTCGCCTTGCGTAACCGTGTATAAATATCGACGATATGCCGTGAAATTTGCCCCAAATCGGTATTTCCCAATCCCTTCAAGTCATTCGTATCCACAGCCTCGTCCTGATCGGCACGACGTGCAAAAAGGCGAAGCTGAGTAATCATAGCCCCTAAACGAGCCGTCAAGTTATAAAAGACGAGGAACAAAATGGCAGATAACAAAAATGAAAACCATAAATACCCTTTGTCGGCATTCAACATGGCAATCAAATCCGTATCGTAAGGCAATGCGCTACGTACGAACAACTCTTTCTCCGGAAAATAATTCGCCGAATAAAAGAATTCCTCTCCAAGGGTCTCTGAGGTTCTTTTGATGGAATATCCGCTCCCTGCGGCCAATGCCTCACGTATTTCCTCACGGTCCAAGTGATTATCCTTCACATGTTCGGAGGAAATATCATTATCGAAAATCACTTTTCCGTGACGGTCTACAAGCGTGACACGCAGTTTCTGAAGATGGTGCCGTGTACGATAGCGCGCCACATAATCTTTCACTGAAAAGGCCGTATCAGCCATGTGATCATACAAATCCACGTTGAACATGGTCAGCGTAGAATTCAACAACTCCACTTTATGCGTCTTCTCGCGGTGATACTGATAATACAAGAAACTTGCTACGAAAACACAATAAATAGCGATAACGGAAAAAAACAGATATTGGCTGAATGACAATGACTTTCTTTTCATCTCAATCTTTCACAGAGGTATCGAAACAATATCCGTAACCCAAACGGGTGACGACAAACTTTCCGTATCCGTCGAGTTTTTTACGCAAACGGGTTATGTTCACATCTACCGTCCGGTCCAGCACCTCGGCATCGTTGTTCCATATCCTACGCAGTATCTCAGCCCGCGAAAACACACGGCCCTCATTTTCCAACAGTAAGCGCAAAATCTCAAATTCGGTCTTAGTCAACTGCAACGCCTCGCCGCACAGCACGGCCTCTTTTTTGTTAAGATCCAATTTCAACTCCTTAAAACCGATATAAGCAGCCGGTACCGCCTGTTGCGGCGCCGTACGACGAAGCACAGCCTTGATTCTCATCTGCACTTCGCGCAGGGAAAAGGGCTTGGAAATATAGTCGTCCGCCCCCAAAGTGAATCCGGTGACGGCATCGTTCTCCGTATCACGCGCCGTAAGAAAGATAATAGGTATATCACGAGTCTCCCGCACTTGCTTGAGCATCTTGGCCATCTTAAAACCAGAGATTTCTCCCATCATGACGTCCAACAACAGAAGGTGGAACTTGGTCAGATCCATCTTAAGTGCTTCTTCGGCTGAATTGGCCGTTTCTACTTCGTACCCCTCATTCTCCAGATTGAACTTCAGGATGTCGCACAAATCTTCTTCATCGTCCACCACGAGAATCCTGTAATTTGTATTCATCAGACTTACCGCTTTAAATTATTATTTTCCGACTGCAAAATTACAAGTTAGTTGTTGCACGAATATGAAACCTTTGTTACAATACCGTTACAATACCTTTTTCTTGTTGGAACCTGCGGCATGCACGAACCCAATGACGCATGTGGCCGATTATTTCCTGTGTCTCTTGCAAAGTACTCATATAAAGATATTCAATCTTCAGATTGTCCATATCCCCCTTGCGTATGCGGTCTTGCTGAACCTTGCGGAGCTGGGACAACTGGGCTTTCATCTCGTCTCCAAACTGCCGAACCTGCAACGCATTATCGTAATTATTCGTCTCTATCATGCCGGCAATGACATTCATCAACCTTTCCACCCCTTCCCGAATCGGCATGAATTCTTTCACGTATTCCTCGGGCATGGGATTGAAATTATTGTCCACATGTTCCAATGAAGGCTCACACATACGCTTCAGGCAGTACAAACTCTGTTCGCAACTGTTACATGCCAAATGGAACCATGTATCTTTTTCAACAGCTTGCAGCGGGTCTATTTTACGTAATCCCACCAGTTCTTTCCGACGGATTACCTTCCAATTCTTCCGCTCATCCTCCAAATGGTTCAAAGTCCGTCGCAACACTTTGACATCCTCGGCAATCAAACCGGAAGTAGTCTGCATATAAGCTTCCGATATATACTTCACCATCTTCGACTGATAAGCACTGATATGCCGGTTCAATAATACCCAAGCTTCATCCTTATCATTGGTTTGTGCCAATTCCGTGAAAATCTCATCCCGCTGTACTGCCGCCATCTTCTTCTTATAACTGCGATTATTCTGAATAAGCATGAACACGACTACAACAATGAGCAATACCATAGCCACCACTCCACCGAAATGTACAAACAACGTCACGATGAAACACAGGAAGAAAGCCGCACCGGCCGTCATAAACCATCCGCCAATCACAGAAATCACACCGGTCACGCGGAACACGGCACTCTCGCGTCCCCATGCACGGTCGGCCAACGACGAACCCATGCCCACCATAAACGCCACGTATGTGGTAGACAACGGAAGTTTCAGAGACGTACCCACTACTATCAACAAACCGGCCAACACCAAATTCACGGAAGCGCGTACCAAATCGAACGCCGCACCATTCGGAATAATAGCCTCATCCTGATTGAAACGTGAATTGATCCATTTCCTCATCCATGCAGGAATATGATCTACCACATACTCGTTGCTGTTAATCACGCTCCTCACCAACCGACGGGCAAAACGGGAAGAACCGAACATTTCGTCGCCCGCTGTCTGACGGGACAAGTCGACAGAAGTCTTTACCACATTCTGCGCCTTCTTCGATGTCATCAAAGCAATCGTCATCACGACTCCGGCCCCGATAAGAAAAAAGACAGATGTTCCCGCAGGTTCATTCAGCACGCCCATCATGTGAGTGGCTGGATTCGCCCCCGGAGTAGCCATGAAATCCTGATAAGAAGAAAAACCGGCCAACGTCACACCGATGAAATTCACCAGGTCATTCCCGGCAAAGGCCATGGCTAATGAGAATGTTCCAAAAAGCACTATAATCTTGAAAACATTGACCTTACACCAATGCAGGACTTGCATCAGTACCGTAAATCCGATAATAAAAGAAATCAATATCGCATGCGTGTTGTCAGCAATCCAAACTTTAATATCGGAGGTCATAAACGAAGCACTGCCGAAACCTTTTACCAATAAGAAATAAGCAATGGAAGTAATGGAAAGCCCTCCGAACAAACCTATGGTATATTTAAGATGCTTGGTATAGTGAAAAGTAAAAATAAGGCGGGAAATCCATTGCACCAACATTCCGAAAACAAAAGCAATGGCGACAGAAAGGAAAATGGCCAAAATCACCGTAAAGGCTTTATCCGTATTAATCAAGCCGGCGTAGGTAAGCGAGGAATCATGAAGCATCTTCACCAAAGCCAAGGCCGTACTACCACCTAATAACTCGAAAACCATCGACACCGTGGTGGAGGTGGGCATTCCCAATGTATTGAATATATCGAGCAGAATCACATCAGAAGCAACCACTGCCAAAAAGACGCACATCAACTCTTCGAAAGTAAAGAACTCGGGGTGAAAAATGCCATGCCGCGCAATGTCCATCATGCCGTCGCTCGTCGTGGCTCCCACAAAGATACCCACTGCCGCAATTATCAGAATGGTCTTGAAACGCGCAACTTTTGAACCGATGGCCGAACCTAAAAAGTTCACGGCATCATTACTGACCCCCACAAACAAATCAAAAGTGGAAAGGGCAAACAGGAATATGACTATTCCCAAATAAACAAGCTCCATACGATTACTTCATATTTGATTCTGTGACAAAGATAAGCATTTTCCCTTTTGCGACAATTATATTCCTATAACATTTTTCACAAGAATGCAACACAAATGTATTGCCGTCGTAATACACATTTATTCAAAACGAATAGACCGAGCCGGATGGATACGGGAAACCAAGAAACTCGGAACGATAAGCGACAACACGCATATCACCAAAGTAGCCGCATTGATAGCCAGTACATACCCGAGATTGAACAAGACCGGTACCGAATCCACGTAGTATATCGACGCATCCAAACGGAACACTCCTGTATAATGCTGAAGAACCACTATGCCTATTCCTATTATATTTCCCCAAAGCAATCCTTTCCCCATGACGAACACGGCAAAATACAAGAAAATATGACGGATACCACGGTTGGTCGCTCCTAACGCTTTCATGATTCCGATAAAGTTAGTACGTTCCAATATAATAATGAGCAAACCGGAAATCATCGTAAACCCGGCTACAGATACCATCAGAGCCAAAATGACCCACACATTGACGTCCAAAAGGCTGAGCCAGGCAAATATCTGAGGATAAAGTTCCTGTATCGTCATTGTCACATACGAACCGCCGTAAGCGTCTGTCTTTCGGTTTACCAACTTAATCAATGCACCGGAGACTTCGTCCACACGGTTCAAGTCCTTTACTGAGATTTCTATTCCGCTATACTGATCCGGAGCCCACGCATTCAAACGGTTGCAAGTATAAAGGTCCGTAAAGACCAAAGCTTTGTCGAACTCCGTCAAATGCGTACAATAAATACCCGACACCGTAAAACGACGGGTACGCACGGAGTTCTCGAAGAAATAGGCAAAGACCTTAGAGCCGACTTCCAAATGCAATTCATCGGCTATCTGCCGGGATATGACGATCCGGTTGGAAGCCACCGTATCGGAAAAAGACGGCAGTTCCCCCTCTTCCATGTGGGCTTTCAGGAAAGACGCATCGAATTCCGCCCCCACGCCATGCAAAAGAATACCTTTGAAATCGGCATCCGTCTTGAGTATTCCCTCCTTATTGCAGAAACGTTGCACATGCGCCACCCCTTCCACGTCCCCGACCTCCTTCATCAAAGCAGGGGGCACCGCAATAGGCTGTGGGGAATTTGTCGTGACCGACGCATAGTTTTGAATCTGTATATGAGAACCGAATCCGACGACTTTCGAACTGATTTCCTGTTTGAAGCCCAGCACCACGCACACCGAAATAATCATCACGGCCAAACCGACAGCCACTCCGGACGTAGCTATCAATATGGCCGGACGCGATACTTTTTTCACATCGCCGTGCTCACGGAACAGCTTTCGGGCTATAAACAGATTGAAATTCATTCCTCTTGCCGTCTTATTCCGCCACACGGCCGGGATATGCCTCCAATGCTTTGCGCAACACGAAAAGGGCACGTATCAGATCTTCTTTCTTCAACACGTAAGCTATGCGCACCTCGTTCTTACCTGAACCGGGCGTAGTGTAGAATCCTGCGGCCGGAGCCATCATCACCGTCTCCCCCTCATAATCAAAGTCTTTCAAACACCAGGCACAAAACTCCTCCGCATCGTCCACCGGGAGCTTGGCCACCGTATAGAAAGCTCCCATGGGGATGGGAGAATACACTCCGGGGATACGGTTCAGCCCGTCAATCAGACATTTGCGCCGCTCCACATATTCGTCATACACTTCGCGTCCGTACTCCTCCGGCTCGTCGAGCGAAGCCTCCGCCGCAATCTGTCCGATCAAGGGAGGGCTTAAACGGGCCTGGCAAAATTTCATCACGGCTTTGCGGACCTCTACATTCTTCGTAATCAACGCACCGATACGTATGCCGCACTCGCTATACCGCTTGGACACGGAATCTATCAGCACCACATTGTTTTCTATCCCCTCCAAATGGCAAGCCGAGATGTACGGAGAACCGGTATAGATAAACTCACGGTACACTTCATCCGAAAAAAGATACAAATCGTACTTCTTCACCAAATCGCGAATCTGATTCATCTCACGGCGCGTATAGAGGTATCCCGTGGGGTTATTCGGATTGCAAATCAGAATGGCCCGCGTACGTTCGTTAATCAACTCCTCGAACTTCTCGACCTTCGGCAACGAAAATCCTTCTTCTATCGTAGTGGATATCGTACGGATGACCGCTCCCGCCGAAATGGCAAATGCCATGTAATTGGCGTATGCCGGTTCGGGAACGATGATTTCGTCGCCCGGATTCAGACAGGACAGAAAAGCGAACAGCACAGCCTCCGAACCTCCCGACGTGATGATGATGTCGTCCGCCGTAAGATTGATATGATATTTGGCATAATATCCGACCAACTTTTCCCGGTAACTCAAATATCCCTGGCTCGGGCTGTATTCCAAAACCGTCCGGTCTATGTGACGGATGGCATCTATGGCCGCTCGCGGAGTCGGCAAATCAGGCTGGCCGATATTCAAATGGTACACATGTATCCCTCTATTTTTAGCCTCGAAGGCTAACGGAGCCAACTTGCGAATCGGCGACTCCGGCATTTCCTGACCGCGAACGGATATTTTAGGCATGTCTTTTCTTTTTTGTTTTTATTTGTTCGAAATTCATGCAAAGATAGCATTTCAACATAAAATGAGCAACAAATCAGCCTATAAAATAGTGCGGTAGAAATTTAATGGAGATTCCCGTGAACGATATGACAGCACGTGCGGCCGGCAACGGACAGATTCACCGAACAGGCCGGGGGAGAAGCAAAACGTCCCGCTTGACAATATGGTACCCGTTTCCTTCTTCTATGTACATTTTAACAGTTTGACAAACCGAACGTCCGTCAACAAAAAAGGCAACCCTAAGGTTGCCTTCTGTACGCCCTCAGGGATTCGAACCCTGGACCCATTGATTAAGAGTCAA
>ERZ827496.1175-NODE-1175-length-32370-cov-9.817206_pt1 | contig 32370 bp, 36 predicted proteins | sample MGYA00519769_ERZ827496 | MGnify/ENA primary metagenome ERZ827496 (study PRJEB31778, sample SAMEA3449327) | human gut metagenome | biome: human gut; feature: human-associated habitat; material: faeces | place: United Kingdom | collected 2010/2012 ...
CTAACCTAATCTCTTATTATCGAGATATTTATTACGCGACCATTACGGACGCACGGGCGACATTGAACACCCGGAACACCTGCATTTTGGGATAGACGTTGTATTGCGCCTTCTCCTCGTCGGAGAGCTTCTTGTAATCGTCATACTTGATTTTTTCCTTTGTCTCCTTGTGTATGCAGGTGAATGTGGTCAGCATCACGGGAAAGGATTTCTCGCCTTTCAGCACAGATACCCTTGGCAGTTCTTGTCCGTCCTTACCGGGTTTGTTGAGCCGCTGCACGCAGTCGAACGTACAGAAACGGGGAATCTTGTACCCTTCGTTCTCACAATGCAGGAGCAGCATCAGGGCGTTCATACCGTTGTACTCGCGCCCCGACAGGTTACGCGGCCATTGCAGTACACCCTCGGTAAACCACGGCTTGTGCCAATCTTTCTGGATGCTTTCGATTTTCTCGATCATCATCTCGGCAAAGAGGTCCAGCGCCTTATCCTCGCTGTTCGGTCCCTCTGTATTTCGCTTTCTATAACCGGCCATGACTGCTACTGATTGGAGTTATCCGATTCGGGAACATATTGCATCAATTCTTCCACTCGGCAGGAGATGTCCGGCTTCCCGTTATGTACCGAGACCGTCAGTTCGCCCTTGGCCTCTACCTTGACACCCGGTTGCAACCACTCTTCGCGTTGCCTGTCGAAGCAGAAGAAGCGCACCCACTGGTACTCGAAATTCTCATCGACCTTCTTGATGCTGAATGCCGAGAACATCGTGTAGGGTTTGTCGTTCCTGTCTTTCCGTTCCTCGATATTTTTGCCCACTTTACCGCGAAATGCCATATCTCCTTTGAGAAAATCCGCCGTGTCTGAGGCAACCGGATCGATACGGTCTGCAAAAAGGTTGAAATAGAGTTTGTCACCCCTGCGTTTCAGAAACAGCGTTCCTGTAATCTCCACGTGCGAACCGTTCCGATAACCTGATGCCTCCTCTTGGGAGCCGTCTTTGCTGACACTGATTTCGATAACTTCGTTTTGACCGTCTCGGTCCGGAATCGTGACACGTAGCGGAAAAGACAGAAACGAATTTCCTTCCTTGTTTGTTCTCGCCGAAGCATTGCGGCCTATCGTGCCGCATACCGTAACATTACATTTAATCATTTTGCTTTTGTCTTTTAATGATACACATATACCATCTGACAAACAGGGTCCTATGAATTGAAGTTGAACAGACTGGTGGCGGCCCTAATCAGGAGCACGTATCCTTATGTAGATGAATCCTGCTGCAATCAGCAACTGCACCCCCATGACGACGAGCGTTGTCACCCAGCCCAGCAGCAGGTAACAGAGCAGAATGTGCAGGACGCAGACGGATAGTCCGAATAGATACCCGCATAACCGTATCATCACGCGTTTTATCATGGCTTTCGGATTTTATCGTTTCAGGATTTCCGTCTGTCCCCGTTGCTCGGCCATTCCCTGCTCGAAATTCAGCGAGGCTGCCTCCGAGAGGATGACCGTGTTCAACAGTCCAGTCACACGCAGTCGTTTGGCTTCTTCCGAAAGAGAACCGTCGTTAAGCGTCACCGACAGGCGGCTTAACTCGGCAGAGGTCAGTTCCCGCGATACCTGGACGCTTCCGTTGTCCGCTTGCAGGACAGCCCGCCCGTTTTCCCCGATCACGAGGTCGCAACTTTTCATGCCGGGCAACAGCGATGTCAGGTCGATTTCCCGGCGGTCCATCGCCTCGGAAATGGCCGCCTTTTGTTCTTCCTCGTTTTTGCTGTCGATTTGCGTCGCCAGCAACATCAGGGAGGTAAAAGCGGTCATGGCCATCTCCACGATAGGGTCGCTACACCCTGACAGTCCCACGCCGCTGTCCTCCGAGGAGAGCAGTTTTTTCATCCATGCATCGGGTGAAAGGTTTTCCTTGGCATTCTCCGGACTTTTATATTTGGCGAACAGGTCGTTGCCGTTATGCAACACTTGTTGTTTGATGTTGCCCTTTTGTGCGATTTCAGCCAGATACGCTGCCGGATCGACGTCCCGTTGCGTACCGTCCGCATGAATTTGCCGGACACTGAAATGCAGGTGTTCCCCGCTCTTGCCCGATTTACCGAGCCGATTTCCGGCCTGTACTGTATCATCGGTTCTCACGAATACCTCGCCGAGGTTTTTGTAGGTACACTGTATTTTGCAGCCGTCCGCACGGGGGTATTCCACCGTGAGCGATTTGTTTCCGACAGCGACGACCTTGCCGCCTTGTTCCGTCGCCAGCACTGCATCGCCGTTGTTACATCGGATGTCCATGCCTGTGTGCATTCGTTTTGTCCCGTCCTTGGTGTCTTGCCGCATACCGAACGGTGAGGTGACGAAAAGAAACTCTTTCCGTTCCACCGGAAACGAATAGTCCACTGCATTTCCGGCTTCCCGGAGCGGGTTCTCTTCCACACCGAACCGCTTTCCCTGCGCTTCCATCTCCTGCATGACCTGACGGTCGTACTTTTGCAGCCCGTTCTGCTCGATGATACGTTGCAGACTGTCGGCATAATGCCCGCCCGTGGCATAGCCCGCCTTTTCGAGCCCCAGCGTCCAGCCTTTGTAGTCGTCGGGAGAGAGCGAGAAACAACGGGCATAGCGGTTGTTCTCTTTCAGGAAGCGTGAGTGATGCTCATACGAATCGCCCACACTGTCGTAACTGCAGAACTTCTCGTTCGGCTTGTCATCGGAATACAGGCTGTACCGGCCACCCTCGGCAATCCATTCGGGCGTGGCCTTGATACCGAAGTGGTTGTTCTCATTCTGCGCCAAACGGCTCTGTCCGTTGGAACTTTCCAGTATGCCCTGTGCCAGCGTCACGGAGGCCGGAATGCCGTACCGCCGCATCTGTTCCATCGCATAGTCTGCATATTGTTCCGTATATTCTTGATTCTTGTTTGCCATATTTCTACCTCCTCATGGTTGGACGTTGTTCGTTCTCTTCGTCGGTTGTTTCTGCAGGCCCGTTTTGCTGTGCCTTGGACATACCGTCACAATCCATCACGTATGCCCGTAGCGCATGAATTTGCTGCCTTGTTTCCTCATTGTCATGCTCGAATACCAATATGATTTTGTTTGCATCATACGGAACGCGTTCTTTGCTCGGAGGCAGGTTCAGTTCGTTCGCAATGGTCTCCGCATCATACATGGAAGCATAATAGTTGTTCCCATGTTTGAAAAGGACGACCGCTTCCGGTTGTTCTTCTTTGATTTGCTCATACTTGCCATACAGTTGTTCCGGCATATCTTTTATGGACAACTCTTTTAGGGATGAACCGGCTTTCTGGGCTTCCCCGGCGGTTTGTTTAGGATTCTTGTCTTTATCCTGCTGCTGGGTATCCTCTTCTCCTTGTTTCTTTCCGGCACTCTCTTCCTGCGTCTGTCCTTTGCGCAGTACGTCGGCGAAAAGCGTGGCCGCCAGATGGCATTTGTATTTGGCACGGTCCTCCGCCACCCACATGCGTTGCCATTGTTGCCGGGTGACGCTTCGGGGTTGTAATTTCTTTCCGTCAATGGTCGCCACGCACAGAGTCCCTTCTTGTTTGGTCTTGAACACGGACACCCGCTGAATCCGGTTCAGGTCAATGTCCTGCGCCCCGCTGCTGAACAGGTCCACTTTCAGGTCGGGTTGTGTTTCCGCCAGCGCATAATACTTGTGCGCCAGCTCCATGCGTACATTTTCGATATTGTCCATCGACTGTTTGAGGGTGGAGAAGAAGCGGTTCAGGTCGTCCTTGTCGGGATAGATACTGTACCCGCTCTGATGTTCGGGCTTCAGATACAGTGCCCAGCGGTTCTTGTCGTCCTGAATCATCTGTACTTGGTCGAAGCCGATTTCGTCCGCCCGTTTGACCGCAGGCGTTACGTCCAATGTGGAGAGCATCTCCAGCGCCCAGTTCTTCAGCCGGGCCAGTGACACCTGTTTTTGGGCGAAATAAGTATCATCGGGCCTATACCCCCATGCGCCGTCAGGATTGAAGAAACGCACGTTTTCGATCCCTTCCCTTCGCAAAGCCCTGCCGATACGGGCCTTGTTCATGCCCGGCACTTCATTGTCCACTTCCGGCGACGCACCGGCAGGGAGTATCACATCCGCCGATTTCGAGGACGGGTCGATGACAATGACAATGGTCTTGTCCTCCTTGTTCGGGTGTTTCCGGATCTCGTCAGCTACATAGAAATGCTTGGGTAACTGCTCCTGCATGTCCGAGGTCTGCCGGCGGTTGCGCATCGTGGCATATTCGATTTTCTCGCCCCGTTCTGCCTTATGGATTACTTCGAGGGCGTTGTTCACGTCGCTTTCGAGGGCGTCCACCAGGTTGGGGTTCTCCTTGAGTTCCCGGTTCCAGTAGTCCACCAGTTCAAGGCTTTTGTCGGACAGACGGGCGGGCAGTCCCAATTCCAGCATTTTGATTCCCGAAGCCACCTCCACGATTAGCCGTTCCTGTTTGAGGGCATCTTCCGAGGGACCCATACCGTTTTTCATCACCATGCCTTCACGGGCCAGCCGTTGCTGGTGTCCCGTGGCACTTACGATTTGCCGCAGTGCCTCCTGTACATAATCGTTGTAGTGTCCGAAATCCCGTTGGCGCGGCATATAGACCGCATCGCGGTCTGTCTCGTAATGGGGCATTCCGCTTCCGTCCGAACGCACGGGCACGAGATTGTCCCGCATTTTCAGCAGGAAGTCGTTGAAACGGATATGCAATCGCCGTTCGTCGGCCTCGGAATATCCCCGTTCCACGGCACTGCCGTCTTTCAGCAATACCATATCGTATTCCTCCTTATCCACGTAAGGCAGTGTCGTTTGGTCGATATTGAAAAGTGTGCGGATCTCCCGGTTATGTATGCCCTTGTACTGTTTCTGCACCTCCTCGTCCAGTTTCAGATAGGCGTCTCGGCTGATGATGTCCTCCGGATTGTTGCGATGGACGTACTTATTCCAGTTATAGAACAGGAACGGGACTCCCTGCTCGTGCTCACGGACAGATGTGCCGCGAGCCTTGGCATCGCTGTAAAGGGTAAACAGGTTGGTCTTGCACCCGTTCCGGTCCGAATGCAATGCCATAAACAACCCGTTGAACGGGCTGACGGCGACACCGCGCGGGTAGAATTTTGGAAAACCTTTGCCAGCGGCGTTGAGCCAGTGGCCTCCAGCGTTCGATGCTTCGTTCAAAGCCGTGGAGAGCAACTCTATCTGTCGCTCCTCGGCATTCTTTTCTATCTGCGATTTCTCTTTCATATTCCAAAATTTTTGTCGGTTACGAAATGATATTACTGAATGCCCCGTGTCCGCACGATGGTCTCCTGTTGTCCGTTGTCATAGTTCTGCGAAGCCATCTGGCGAAGTCGGTCGCTTTGGACGAGCACGGCATTGGCCAGCGTGTTCAGCGGCAAGGCACCGGCACGGTAGGCGTCCGCCACCGTGGAATTAAGCTGCACCGTGCAGGGCACGTGGTCTATCGTGGCAATAAGGGTATTGCCTTGCAGTACCGGATTCACAATACGTGGATTGAGCGGCTCATCGGGATAGCGTCTGTACTGCACCTTTTTGTCGGTCGTGGCCACATTTCCGTTTCTCTCCGTCCTTTCTTTTCCCAGTGCCTCGTGCCCCGCCTTGTTCAGCAGGTTCGCACCACCCAAGCCGATAAGCAACATCTTTAGCATCGGATTCTTGACGAATATGCCCGCCACGATACTCGCTATCGGCAGCAGGTTTTCTTTCAGTCCCAGTGATTGCGTCTTGCCTGTGAATATACCCAATAGCATGTCTGGCAGCATGGCCAACACACTGCCCGGATTACTCATGACTTCGCTGAAACCTTCCAGTCCGAGGAAACGGGTCAGTCCATCCCAACCGTTCTCGTTGGTCTGTATGGTCTGCGGTTCTTGCCCGGACGGCTCTTCCCGTATCGTTTTCTCGGTGGAGACTGTGGAAACCTGCACTTCTTTCGCCTCTTTTTCCCTCTGTTCGGATTCCTGACCGGCTTGTTCCGTTTCGGTATTCCCTCTTTCCAAGTCTTGCAGATAGGCTTCCTCCTGTCCGGGAGCGACCACCATCGGCACATCTTTATACCGTTCCGCCCGCTTCCGTTCTTCCCCGGCAGTTTCTTCCCGCCACGGCATATTTATACTGTCTGTTTTCCACCAATCCATAAAATCGAATGTTATAATCGGTATCTTTTTCTGTAACTCTCCGTTGGCTTCGGCCAAGAGTGTGTTCTCTTTGGGTGGAATCGCCGCTGCTTCCTTACGGAATCCCTCGAACACATTGCTTTCGCTGCCGAACACACCCTTGCTGATACACTCCTCTGCAGAGAGCGTCTGTGTCTCTTCTGCCCCGAAGTGATCGGCAACGGCCGAGATGGCTGTATCCGCTCCGATGAACCGTGCGAAGCTCGCCCACGAACCTGCACCGCCCAGCATGACGGTATCGGCTGAAGCCCCCAACACCCAACCTGCTCCTTTTTCCAACTTGCTCGGACGATAGGCGGCCTCTCCGCGTTTCTCTATCTCTTCGGCCAGCGGCGAGCGGCTCAACGCCTGAGGCAACCCCAACAGGCTTGATTCAGCCGCTTTGCGGATGATGTAGTCCGCCGAGGACTTGGGCATACGTTCCTTCACCAGATGGTCTATCATCAGTTGCTCCACGCGGTAGTCCACGAAAACGTAGGCGAGGTCACAGCCCAATTCCTGCGACAGTTCGTCGTAACGCTCGCGTCCGACTTCCTGCACGACGGTATCGCGCCACTCTCCGGCCATGTAGGCGAGATCGTGCTGTATTTCTTCCGACGAGAGAATCCGTTTATTGCACATCTCGATGTAGTCCTCTGTCGTTTTGGAGTTCCATTCTCCCGTTACCTTGAGTGTTTGGTACGGGTCGGAGAGCGGTTGGCCCGCCGACGCCATCATGCCGAGTATGCCGCTTATGGAAGTCGAATACTCCTTCATTTCCTCGCCCTGCTTCTCGGTCAGGTAGGTTTGCGTCTGCGTCATGACGGGGACGAGATGATGGCGGAAATAACTGCCCATGAGGGTCTCTATTTCCGCAAACCTCCTGCTATGTTTGATTTCGTCCATATAATCAATATCTTTCTATATCATGTTTATCTGTTTCAGCAGTTGTTCCTTCGTTTGTTCGATGGCGTTGTGGTACACTTCCATTTGCTTGGGGAAAAACTCTTCGAGCCATGCATCTTTTTCGATACGGTCTTGAATGAAGCGTACCGCCTGTTCCCGTTCGATTTCCACCGAGGCTTCCCCTTCTTCCCTGTTGTTGAACCATGCTTTTGTCCACCAGCGGACTCCGGCGCGGTCGGGATAGACGGAGACAATCCTCGATATGTCGAAACTCTGGATGTCGATGTCCAACTCCGCCAGCGGGTCGATGAGTCCGCAGCCCGCTACAGCTTCGTCATGAAGTTTTTTTTTACCTCGCCGCCCATTGTGGAGAGGTACACCTCATGCCGCAGGGCAAGGTAGTTCAGGAAATCCGCTATCAGCAGGTTCTGAACTTTGCAGGCAAGCGGCATGGCTTTGCGCCCCAGTCCGAGGGGATTGGCTATGCTCGGCATCTGCTCGTAGAAATACTCTTTCATCGCTCCCATCGTGAAGATGTGGCGGAGCGACTGTTCCGTATGTGCGGGCACCGTGTACGCTCCCCGCTGCAAATCCTCCATGTAAAGCGGCAGAAAGCGGAGCATCAGCTCTTCTATTTCCCTTTGGTCCTTCTCGTAGTCGTTTTTTACTCCCGTTTCCGCATCGTAAAAACCTGCAGGGCCGTTGCCGTCGGTTTCCTGCAAAGCCTTGATGTTGCCGTACAACATGGTCAGGAACTCTATCGGGTTCAGCTCCTCGCCCTTGAATTTGACTTCTATATGCAGCCGTTCACCGCTCAAAGCCACCGTTTGTCCGGCTTTCACCCGTTGTCCGAATTGTGCGAACACATTCGACAGAAGACCGTATGTCACCTCGTACCCGCCGTAACGGACTGTCTGGCAAATGCCGTGTACCGGGTCGTTTCCCACGCCCGACACGATGCCACTGGCCACAGCCGACAGTATGTAGTACCGCGCTTTGAAGTCTATCCCGTGATGAAAGAACTTTTCTCCCGTTGTCGGGTGTACCTGCTCGCCGTAACCGAGCGACAGTTCCACGTCTTTTCCCCGCGGCTCTTCGAACGGCATACAGTAACCGCTGTCCGAGTGCAGGATCATTTCTTCCGTATATTTCATTGTGATATATATTTTTTATGTGTTCCTACCTTCTCATTCCTCCGCTTTGCGCTTGTTCCTCCGGAGAGAGTGTCGGCGTCTGTGTCCTCGATACCGTTTCCGAGGGAACCGTGCGGACAACGCCCGCATTGTTGCCGATAAGCATCATGCCCAGGAACAGACCGGCGATTTTACCCAGCCAGCCGGAACGTCCGAACACGAGGTACGCCGCCGCAATCAGTCCTGCAATGTTCAACCCCGACACATTGCCTCCTCCGAGGTTTCGCAAAAAGCCGCTGAGCATGTTGAACAACCCACCGCCGGAGGCTTCCCGCAGGAAGTTCGACACCCCGTTCAGTTTCGAGTCCGCGCCTCCCACAGCCTCGCCTATGGCAGAGACCGTCTCTCCGGCTTTGTCTTTCAGTTCCTTCATGTCTTCGGTCGTACCTGCAAGGGCATCCGTGGCGGATTTGCCGACTACGGCCTCACTGACGATCCGTGCGACACTTTTGTCGGTGGTCAGTTTTTCCCAGCCCACATAGCCGACGGCAGCTCCGGTAGTGGCCATTTTGACCGCCTGCCCGGCTCCCCGAAGGGTCTGCGAGGGATGCAGTACCGCATGACCGGCACTTTTTCCCGTCGCATTGGCGGCCTTGCCCATGCCTTTCATGGCCTTTCCGCCGTATTTCAATATCGTATCCCAAGCTCCCATATTTTTATTCTTTTTTAGGGTCTAACATTTCTTCCATTTTGCCGCCATCGTCTTTGGGCGGCTTTCACGATGTCGTACTTGTCCGCAACAGGGCGTGCACCCTCGTCGATTTCCCGCCAGATGTCGCCCATCCTGGTATATTTCACGGCTTTAGTCAGCCGTTGCAGCGTCCGGTTCATCGACCGGAGTTTCGGACGTATGCCGAACACGATCTCCATACGTTCCCTTTCCGTCATCTTGTTGTCCGACAGGCAGGCCGTGCGGATGTCGTTCACAATCTCCACGCTGTTCAATATCATCTCCCGGTAAATCTGGTTGCGCCGCGTGGAGAGGGCGACAGCCAATGCACCCGTCGAATGTCTGCTCAATTGTTTGGTGAAGTCGCCCATGTTGTCCGTAAGCTGCGATATTTCATGGTAGAAACCGTAAATCTGCGCCGCATAGCAGACAATCGAACGGAACGAGTTCAGGTAATTGTTGAACTCCCGTTGCAAGTCCGTCGTACCTTCCACTTCTTCTTTTGTCCACACATGCCCTGTGGTTTGCATCAGCATGACCTTCTCTTGGTTTTTCAGTTCCTTCTCGGCCTTGTTGGTATAAACCAGAATCATTCCCGCAAGGGTCGCATCGTTCTGCGCCTGTACCTTCGAGATACCGGCGCACAGCAACAGAATCCATATCGAGATTATCCGCTTCATCGTTCTTCGTTTTTTATTGTCCTTTTTTCAACGGGCGGTGGCTGCCGCCCTGCGCCAGCGGGACATGGCCAGACGGGCCACTTCGCCGTTGCTGCGGTCTATCATACCCGCCGTTATGTTGTTCCACACGTCGTTCAGGGTATAATAGCGCAGGCTCAAATAGAGCAGATGCAGTTTCCGGCTGAATGCCGCGAGCTGGTCGTTCAAAGCCCACAGGGTTTTGCTCCGTTCCGCCCCCGTGAGCATGTTTTCCATGCCGCCTTTGGCCACGGCATCGTTCAGCAGCGTGAACACGGAGACCAGTTCCGTCGCTGTCTCGATATAGAGGTTGTTCATGTTCATGCTGGCGACGATACCCTGCGGGTTGTTCCGTATCGCTTTGCCCAATTTTTCCAGTGTGAGGAAAATCCGTACACCGTCATTATAGAGGTGCGTGCAGGCTTTCAGCGACGAGGCATAGCCGCTCGCCGTCTTGAGGTAGCTGTTGTACTGTTTCTCCCACTCGTGTATGCGATTGAACTCTGCTGCGATACTGTTTTGCATCAAGGCGGTCTGCGTCTGTCCTTTGATTTGTTTGTCTATCTGGCCGTTAATCAATTCATTGCCCTCGGCCAACGCCGCCCATTCCAGCGGGTTTGAGGCGGCAATCTGCGCCTTGGCCAGTTGCGGAAGCAGACCGGCAAGTATCAAGACCGCCCATATACTAATGATTCGTAATCTCATAGATTCCCTTTTTTCGTTTATTGATTTCCACACGTTCACGGATAATCGCCACGATGTCGTTTCCGCATCGGACGCCGATAAGGTCGAGCCTTGGCGTGTTCCGGTCCATCGAGAGAATGCGAACCGTCTTTAACCCGCAAATCTGTTGCAGGAGGCTCTGGTGTTCTTGAAAGTCCACGATACGGTACAGTTCCATGTAGTCCACCCTGCGTATGAAAATGCCGTGTTCGCTGACAAGCTGTTCTTCGCCGACCCTGTAACGTATCCGACGCAGGTAGATGAAGCGATACAGCAACACGAGGAGCAGAAATAAGGAAACGATTCTCGCCATACTGCTCAACGGCAGACCTTCCATGCCGCCGTACACCAGCCCCGCCATGCACACGAACATCAGCGGCAGTTCGTCGATGACGAATTGCCCGGTATGCGGCCGCAGAAGGATATTCCGCTCGTCTTGTATGGAATGCTGCATAGTCATCGGCGAAAATGTGTTTGTCGTTCTTGTTCAGGTTCTTCCTCTCTGACCGACTCTTCACGGACCGATTCTTGCTGTTGCTCTGCCAGCAATTGTTCATTCCAGCCTGTATAGCGACAGTCCGGCATTTCACGGGAAATGGCGACATCATGCTCCTTGTCGATACCGAGAAAATCCTGTAATTTCTCACGGAACTCACGGTAACACTTCCTCATGGTATCTATTTGGTCCTGCACATCTTCCGGGGCACACAACCTGCTCGAACTCATTGATATGGCTTCTTCCCGTTCGGCATCGAATCGTATGCAGCTCTCTTGCAAGCCGCCTTTGGGCAACAGATAAAATTCTCCTTCGTCCAGATCATTGCCGTCCGGTATGGAATCGAGATATGGTTTCCGCTCCGGTGTCTCCTCGATGGTGGAGCGTATCGTGCGGCAGATTTCCTTTTGCAGGGTTTGGGCAAACTTCCACCCCTCCCGACCGGTGTCGAAACAGATATGCTGCCGGGCCGGGATCGTAAGCTCAAGCACGCCTCGCATCTGTTTCTCGGTAGGTTCGCCGCCCGTTGAGACGAAGACCGCCTTTCGTAGCTCTTGGTTTTTCGCCTGATGAAGCTGGTAGTAGGCCATTGCCTCGCTGGCACTCTCGAACCAGTAGATATGCTTGGCTTCCGAAAGAGCTGTCCGGGCAGGACTGGCAATCCATACACCTTCCCCCGAATGGTTGCCCTCGGTCATGTCGTCGTAGCTGGAGTTACCGTCCGTGTAGGCGTGTCCTCGCTTCTCGAATCCTACGATCTTATCCGCATCTTCGGGTAACGTCATCGGAAAGGCGAGGCAAGTGCGCCTCTGACCGTCCTCGCTGTGTCGGGTCGCCAGACAGAAGTCCCGGTGAAAGGTTTGCTGCGTACAGAGGTCGATACCCCTTTTCTCGAAATAGGGTGCAAACTTCTCCTGCGTACCCCTGTCCTGCGGATCGAACTTCTGAATGTTGTAGTCCGCAATGTCGAACGGTCGGGTGTCCCGCTGGGGTTGTCCTGTGCGGGTTTCCTGTTCGGGAATAGGGTAATGCAGAAGGCGGTAGCATACGAGTTCCACCAGCCGATCCGGATTTATGCCCTCATGGTATTCTGCAAAAAGATGCGGGTGTTCCTTGATGAACGAAACGACGTTGTATTCCTTCTGCCGGGGTGGCTGGCAACAGCACTTCCCATGCTGTGTGATGACGAACTTGTCGCCCCGGATACGCTTTCCCTCACTGTCCGTGCGGATAAACGAAGAGAGACGCAAACCGAAGCGTCGGTTCTGGCGATAACCGGCATCGAGCAGTACATCCCGGATGTCGAGCCTTTGCAAAAAATCGTCATGTGTCAGTTCTTTGTCATTCATTGTCTTCTCTTTTGTTGTTTCATGTGGGGTGTGCCGCATTGTCATCGGTGGAAACGTGCTTGCCGTTCCTGTTCGGGTTCTTCTCTTCTGGCCGGCTCTTCGTGAACTGATTCTTGCAGCTTGGCTTTTGCCAAGAGCTGTTCGTTCCAGTCCTTATAGCCTTTGTCAGCGGGCTCGTACACGATAAGGTCGGTGCTGTCCTCGCCGGGAGCGGGAAGATTACGGATCGCATCCTCTATGGCCATGATATTTTGTCTCATGCCCTCCAGCGTTTCCTCACTGGCCGAACCCTCGGCAAGAGCCATCTCGTACTCATCTTGGCACACCATGCTCATCTCCTGCAAATATCCGTCGCCGATTGTCCGATAGTCAAGCGTACCATCTTCCCGATAGATTTCTTTGGGACGTAAAAGCGTGCCGACTATCCTGTGAAAGTCGAAGGGTTCGAGTTTTACTTCGTAGTTTTGGTTCTCCTCGCCACTGATACGGACCAGCAGTTTGTCGTCTTTCGTCACGTTACTGGTGAATGTCTTGCCCGCATGGGTGAGCGCGAAGTTGATGGCGAAGATCTGCCCGGCACGGTCCCCGTCGAAGCAGAGATGGTGGTAAGCGTGTGGAGTGGCCTCTATCATGGCTTTGAACTGTTGCTGGCTCGGTGCTCCGCCAGTAGAGACGAACACTCCCTTTCTAAGTTCCTTGTCCCATTTCTGGTTAAGCTGGTAATAAGCCATTGCGTCGTAGGCACTCTCGAACCAATAGATACGCTTGGCTTCCGCAAGTGGGGTCTTGGCAGGGCTGGCAATCCACAGCCCCTCGCTCGAATTGCTGCCCTCGGCCTTGCCTTTGTAGCTGCCGCTTCCGTCCATTCTTGCACGTCCCCGTTCTTCGAAGCCCACGACCGTACCGTCGCCTTTGGGCAAGGTCAGCGGAAAAGCGAGATTGGTGTATGCCGCACCGTCCTCACGATGTTTCGTCGCCAGACAGAAGTGGCGGTGGAAGGCATATTGCGTGTAGAGGTCGATACCCCGGCTCTTGAAATAAGGATAGAACTTCTTCTGTGTCTCCCGGTCCTGCGGGTTGAACTTGTGCAGGTCGTAGTTTGCGATGTCGAACGGGCGGATGTCCCGCTTGGGCTGTATAATCCGCGTTGTCCGGTCCTCGATAGGATGGTTCAGCAGCCGGTTGCACACGAGGTTCACCAGTCGGTCGGGGGACATGCCCACACGGTATTCCGTGAAGAACTGCGGGTGCTCCTTGATGAACGAGATGATGTTATAGACTTTCTGCTGCTGGGCTTGGAAGCAGCATTTTCCCTGTTGCGTCACGATGAACTTGTCGCCGCGGATACGCCGTCCCTCGCTGTCTATACGAACATACGAGGGATAGCGCAGGCCGTCGCGCCGGTTCAGGTGGTAGCCCGCGTCAATCAGCACGTCCTGAATGTTCAGCCTTTGCAGGAAGTCGTCGTAGGTAAGGTCTCCTTCTCTCATAGTTGTCTTTATCTCCCTCTTCTCATATCGTTAATATCCTGATTCATCTGTGCCTCGAAATTGCGTATGGCCACGTCTCTCGGCGTATCGACACCGGGTTTGAAATACGGGTGTGGCGGGCCACCGAAACGCTCGCCGTAGAACTCCGGACCGTGATGATGATGCCGCAAGCCGTGGACGACGCCCGCCGTGATGACCGTTCCCGCTGTGAGGGCGGCGAAAATTTTCACGCCGAGACTGCGCTGCGCTTCCGGCCGCATCTTCATGTCCACCTCGCTGAATATCTTCGAAAAGATTTTCATGCGATGGTAGTCATCGACCGCAAGGAATTTATCGTAATCCTTCTGGCTGATCTCGTGAGTGATGACTTGCCCGTCGATGACGGCCGTCATCTTGTACTTGCCCTCTATGGGGGATGGATGTACGGCTATTTCGCCGACCTCGACCTCCCTGCCGTGCCGTTCTTCCCGATACCAGCCCTTGCGCTCGTCGAGCACGGAAATATCCCGTCCATCGACGGAAGCGGTTGCGCCATACGGCATCTCCTGCCGGAGCTGGTTTTCCAGAGGGGAGAGGATTTCCTGCTCCTGTTGCTGGCGTTGCGTCAGTTCCTCCTGCACTTCGGGGTGCAAGCCGAGGGCGATACGCCGCTCGCTGTCGAGATCCGCCATTGTTACCTTGTCGGCGAAATCCGCCCTGATTACCCCGTTCAGGACTTCCAGTCGTTTCTCGACAGGTTGTTCCTCGATGGAGTTGGAGGTCAGGACGGCCGTTTCTTCTTTCGTCAGGTCATAGACCATATCGGCGGCCACCTTTTCGGACTGTACGGTCAGGGTCCGTGCCTCCTTATCGACGATAAGACCGTGGGAGGCAAGACACTCCTGCCATTTCTCGTTGGAAAAATAGACCGGAGAAGCAATCAACTCCTTGTAGGTACGGGCCGGTTCTGTACTGCGCGGACGGCTGACTATCGGCGTGATGACCGTTTGCAAGTCCTGCAGGACATCGGTCTGTCGTGCGGACTGTATAGGCTGCCCGTCCTTGTACTTGTAATAAAATCCGTAGCCGCCCGATTGCAATTCGCCCGGCTTCATGCGCCCGTCCCACCGTTCAGGGACAATGGGTGGTCCCGGATAGAACAGCTGTCCGCCGACCCGCCGCAGATGGAAACCCCACTGGTGGCGTGGCGTCCAACCGAGGAACGGAGGCGGCATACCCAGCCGTCCCACACGTCCGTATTCGCCCATACCGATACGGTAGCCGTGCAATCCCATAGCGACACGGCCGTTGGCGTTACGGGTATGGACGAAGTTCTTGGGCATATAAAAGTCTTTCCCTACAATGCTCGTGAACACGTTGTAGGCTTTCTTGTTGGCCGAGTTTGTCCCCCAGTCCGTCAGGGCCAACATCTGACGCTCGGTAAGGTCGTAGGTCAGCAGCGGCGAGTCGTGGCCCTGTACCACGAGCCGGTAGCCCGTGCCGTCACTGACCACGTGGGCCTGCATACCGTTACGCCTCAATATGTCCTGCATTTCGGGTTGCAGGTCCATCATTCGGGGGTTGGTATTCTTTCGTATCGCCATAATCCGTTGTTAAAAAGGTTTCCGTTATGCGTCTCCGCTCTCCATCGCCGCTTCCAGTTGTTCGTCCTTGTAGTGGACGAACTCGGCGGCCGATTCATTGCCCACCATGAGACCGTGCTCCTTGCAATAGCGGGTATATTCCTCCTGCCATTCGGGTGAGAAATGATTCACATAGTCAAGCCAGCCGTACTGGCCGCGCTCCATCTTCTCGATAAGTACCTCTTCGGGATAATATTGGTGTTCTGCCATATTTGATGAATGTTAAGATGTTATTTGTGAAGTCCCGCCGCACGGTTACGCTCGGCGCTTTTCTTCTGTTCGTTCCACAGTTCCTCGGTATATTCCTCTTCGGGAACGTAGTCGAGATTGCCGTCGTCGTCCATCACCCAGCAGCCGTACACGCCGAAAGTGTATTTGTCCCACTCGCGTTTGGGTTGTTCTTTCCATTTTTGGCTGTCGCCCGAACAGAAGCGGATGCCGGTCTTGTCGTGCAGGTCGATACCCACTGTGACGGGTTCGTCGTCTACGACCAGCGTCAGCGGTTCGCCGTTCTGCATTCCGTTTACCTCTACCGGACCGAGATGCATTATTTCGGCCAGCACTTGCAGGTTGCGCCCGATAATCGGCGTGGGAACATACATCACTTGCTTCGTTCCCTCGTCTATCTGCACGAATGCCTTGCTGTGCCGCCCGTCCGCCGTCCCCACGTCCGCAATGATGGCTTTGCCGTCAAGAAGCTGTTTCTGTTGCGCCTCGTCATAGCGTTCCAGCGGCGAGGATTCCAGAACGGGATAGAACACCACGTCCGGTCGGCCGTCGTCCCTGCGGACAAGGGCGAAGCGGCTGCGGCTCTCTATCAGTTCTCCTTTCTCGTCACGGACACGCACCGGAAGCACGGGAGAGTGTCGACCGTCGCAAATCTCATCAAGGACACGCATCGGCAAGTCCTCGATCATCTCCTGTGTAAGCCCGAATCGGGCCAGTGTCGGATAGGGCAATTCAATTAGTTCAAATCGTACTGTATTCATAATTGATTTTGTATTTTGAATTATACTTTGCAAAGATAGATTCTTTTCATTTCGCTGTATATAATAGAATAATATTAGTGTATTAAGAGTGTTTATTTTTATGTTCAAAGTATGATTTTACACATAAATTCATACTCTGAATGCTTTTTTTGTTGTACTTTGGTCGAAAAAGGTCGTGGAAACGGGACATCTTGGGCAGAGCTGGTTATATTTGCCGCATGAGAAAGAAACTACTGTTTTTGATGGCGGGTGCTGCAAGTGTCGCAGGCCCCGTTCAAGCACAATTCAATACGGTTTCGACCGTGCCGTTCCGATACAGGGTTGAAGTCGTTTCTGCCGGTAGGGATAATGCGGTAACCTTGCCCGGATACACGCTTTCCGTCCAAGACACCTTACCACCGTCAGGAGACGCTGCCCCGGCATTGTCTGCCGACACCTGCAAGCACGTATGGATAGAACGCTATCTTAGCGTAAGCTATCCGCTGCGCCGGATGAAAATCAACTCGCTTTATGGGTATCGGAAAGACCCTTTTACCGGAAAAAGAAAGTTTCACAACGGAATCGACCTCCATGCGCGGGGCGACGAGGTAATGGCCATGATGGCGGGAGTGGTAGTGAAAGTCGGGCAGGACAAATCCTCCGGCAAGTATGTAACCCTCCGGCATGGAAACTACACGGTCAGCTATTGCCACCTGTCGCGTATCCTTACCCGGAAAGGGGCTGCTATCGGGCCGAGGGATGTCGTCGGCATTACCGGTTCTACAGGACGCAGCACCGGTGAACACCTGCATATTTCCTGCAAGCTCGACGGCAAAAGTGTCGATCCGTTAATGGTACTGGATTACATCAAGTCCATACGCGAAGAGTGCGTGGCGGCACTGGCCGAATCCAGAGAAACTTCCTCATTAAGTCTTGCAGATGAAAAATACAGATAATTCTCGTTTATTTTTGTTAATTATTTTATGGAAATGGTAAGAAAGGGGGGCTATGCTTACCCTATGGAAAGTAAAATTAAAGCATAAAAGGGTCCGTTGTTGTTCTATCGTTGGTACTGACGGCTTTGGTATGCAGTTCCGGTGCGCAGCATGTTCCGGCGGCCGGTGTGGCGGCTGCGCAGGAATGTTGTGTCCGAAATACGGACAACGCCTCTTTTCTGCAATTTCATGACAGAAACTCTATCCGGCAAAAAAAGGACAGCGACATAACAGGCATAGTCGGAGAAATCCCCGATGTGGCTTGCCGTGCCGGCGCATAGGTAAATGGGGTGCATCTTCGGTACATATCCGTGGAAACGGCCCATCTTCTCCGAACTTTACAGCGGTATCTCATTTGCCGCATGAACAACCTGACCTATTGTTGTACCCTCGTGCATGACTCTTCCCGTAGCCCGAACTGGGACAATGCCTGCGAGCATTATATTTTCGGGATGAGACGGATTCTGATTTAGCAGTTTGTTTTTCATGGTTTATACTGATGTCTACACTTGGCTGAAAAGCGAGGTGTAGCTGTTCGTGGTGAATATATTGAATAATCAAAAAAATAAAATTTTCGCACGGTATGAATCAAAATATTTTCGCTTCCGAAACGCTGTTCTCGGCGGCATATCTCAATATTGAACAAACTACTGATATTTCACGTCATTATCTCCGTTTCTCTCTGCACGGTCGGACTGTTCATCTTGTTTTGTTGTTGGGACTGCTACGGGCAAGCCTGACGGTGTTTCCCGTGAGGCGAGCAACCCAGTATGACCCGTCGGTATGAAGCTGGACATCATTTAATCTGAGCGGAAACAGGAGCAATATTTCGCTTTATGCCTATGCGGCGATAGATAAAAAAGAGTGGGGTTGGTGTGGATTGGATGCCAGCCCCCTTGTTATACAGAATAAACATACAAAAAGCAATGGCTTGTCCCGCCGGAACAACAGGCTTCGTGTCCGGCTACAAGTCTTCTACGAAATGATTGGTTGCCTCGTCCCAATATTTCCTGTACACGAACTCGTTGTCGCCATTCAGGTTTAACTGGTACATTCTGAATATCACGGGGAAGTTCTTGGGTTGCCACAGTTCTTCGTATGAGTAACGGTACGTCATGCCGAGCTTCCGCATCACGTTTCCGCTTCTCGGGTTGTTCCTGTCGTGCGTGGCGGTGATGTAGGGCAGACCGTCTTTCCTCACTTGGGCGATGACGGCTCCGCCCGCTTCAGTGGCAATCCCCCGATGCCAGAACTCCTTGCGGAGCCCGTAGCCGAAATCGTGGTGTTCCTCCATATCGACTTTCACGTAGCCTATCGGGAAATTGTCCGTTTTCAGGCAGATGGCATAGGCGTAGGCTTGCGGCTGTCCGTATTTCGCCGCATACCTTTCCTGATAAAACCGCCGGGTTTCTTCGAGGTCTTTCACCGGATACCAAGGCAGGAATTTATTGGCTTCTTCGTCTTTGAGTATCAGGAAGAGGGCTTCCATGTCTCTTTCCGTGAACTTCCGCAGTATCAGGCGGGAGGTTTCCAATATAGGTGTATTCATAAGCTTATCTGTCTAACCATCCTTTCAGCTCCGCCGCCCTTTCCCGGCTTACGATGATTTCCACATCGGGATACTTCTTCAAACGAATCTTCAGTCGGGAGTTGAACCAGTTATTGATACTCAAGATACTGTCTATATGGATGAGGTACTGGCGGTTGGCGCGGAAAAAGACATCGGGGTTGAGCTGGGATTCCAGCTCGTCGAGAGAATAAGGCACGGTCTCGGACGTGCCGTTGTTCAGGCAAAGGAGCGTATTGCGTTCGTCCAAAGCGATGTGGCTGATATCTTTCACCTGCACGGAAATATAGCCGTCGCGGTAAGGCAGAAGAAAACGCTCGCGATAACGGTAATTGCTTTGCCGCATATATTCCAATAGCTGGCGCACCTCTTCGCCGTTTGTCTGCGGGGAACTTGCGCGGCGCACTTTTTCCATGGCGGCGGCAAGCTCGTCGGCCTTGACGGGTTTCAGCAGATAATCGAAACTGTTGTATTTGAAGGCCTGGATGGCATACTCGTCGTAAGCGGTGGTGAAGATGACAGGCGAGGGCACTGCCGTCCGGCGCAGCACGTCGAAACTCAGGCCGTCGGACAGGCGGATGTCAGCGAATATAAGCTCCGGGGCAGGATGTGCCTGTAGCCATTCCACCGCCTCCACAATGCTTGCCAACGGCCCGTCGATGCGGAATGTGCCGTCGATTTCTTCCAACAGCCTTTTCAGCCGGTTGAAGTTCCGTTTTTCATCTTCTATGATCAGGATGTGCATAATCGTCGGGTATAATAGGTAATTTGACTATATATGAATGTTCGCTTTTCTTGATGACAGGCTTTTCCTCGCACAACAGGAAGTAACGCTCGATGATGTTCCGTTGTCCGATACCGGTAGATGACAGGTCGGACGACACGGGGCAAAGGTCGTTTTTCACCACAATGTGGTTTCCTTCCCGAAAGACGTGAATATGCAGCGGTTGGTGTACCGACAAGCGGTTGTGTTTGATGGCGTTTTCTACCAGCAGCTGGAGGCAGACGGGGGGAATCCGGCCGTCTGTCCGCTCCAGTTGTTCATCCACATCGACGCTTATGGCATTCTCGTAGCGCATCCCTATCAAGTAGAGGTAGGAACGCAGGAAATCCAACTCTTCGCTTACCGGCACGGTGTCGCGCTTCAAGTTTTGGATGACGTAACGGTAAACGCTCGACAGATTCTCAAGGAAGCGTTCCGCCAATGTACGGTTTTCCACTATCAGTTCGGACAGAATGCTGAAGTTATTGAACATGAAATGCGGGTCTATCCACCAAACTGGCAAAAGAAATGAATATCACGATGAATGACCGTCTGGAGTTTGCCCATGACGAGAACAATCCCAAAGAATGGTTTCTGCACAAGACCGCCGACAAACAAGGTTTCCCGCTGCAGTTCAACAGGGGAGGAACACGCTTGAGGAATAAGTACATCTGTAAGACCATTTTGGATATAGCGAAAGTCAAGGAGAGCGCGACATTCTTGGTATCGAAAGACCCGGTAAAGACCGAGCTGGGGTCATTTTACAGAATAATACTCTCTTGTCCCATTCTCCCGAAGAACAAGCCCAAACTATAAGCCTGTAACCTCTGTGGTCTGTCCGAAGGGCGAATGCCTTTCGGACAGATTGCAGGGCAACCGATACCTTTTATAGCACGATTATCTCCTTTTTTACCTTCAGGCTGTTTTCCCTGTTATACGTCGGCTTTCCCAACCCCGTAAACAGTTGGAAGTCTGTGCCGTAACAAGTCGTCAAGGAAAGGGACGGGAGGCCGTTCCAAACCGGCGGCAGCCCGGATCGTGCCGTTCCATGCCGGAGCTTCGACCTGTCGAAACAACACGGTATTCCACAGCCCGACCGGTCTTTATGCCGCTGGTTTCGGACTTTCCGCCTCCTGTTCCGTATCTTTCCCTTGTGACCTGCCACGTCAAGGGCAAACAGCGATACTTCTTATCCGCCCCGCGCTTTCATTCCGCCCGGTCGAAATTCAGGCGTGGAGCGGATAAGGAGAATCCCGTTCGTGTTTGCCCCGGCAGACCCTTGCTTGACCCGCCCAAGCCGCATTCTTTTCTATTTCATTTTCTCCTGCATTTATATCCGGCAAGGCCGTACCCCCCTTTTTACCATCATATTTACCGGCCTGTTCCGGTTTCCTCTCCGCCATCGCCGTCCGGTTTTCCAGCTGCAAAGGTCGGCTGCCGCGCTTGATCCGGCGGCTTGAAGTGCATTCCCTGCAAATTCTTCCTTTCTGCGAAAGAGTAATTGGCCGGGAAAACCGCCGTATGAAGCCCTGCCGGCAGTCGTGTACCGCATCTGTAAAATCCCGGAACGGTTCAGGCAGAGAAAAGAACCGAAAAAAGGGTAAAAAACAGATGTTTCACATAAAAGACAAGAGATGGACAAGAAAAACTGTAAAACAGGCAAACGCACAAAACGGCAGGTTGAAAAAATCCTGATGGTTATCGACGTCAAACGGGAAATCATAGATATTCTTCAGATAACCAATCGGCGTTTTATGTACAATCCGCAAACGGGAACTTTAATTTTAGGAGATGAAATGTACGGCAAAAGCATTTGCAGCTCCCATGCTCAAGAGTTCCATGCGTCACAAGCGGAAGGACGCTTCGATGATTATTTGCGTGGGTGGATAGGTGTCTCGAAAAGCTATCCCCACGGTATTGTTCATTTTGCCCCCGCTGTCAGCATGGAACAGTTCGACTGTGGATTTGACGCGTTGCAAATGTTCGCCAGACTTGAAGGTGTAAACGAAGATACTATCGTTCGTGGATTTTGCACTATGCCGGAACAGAGGATGGGGGATTTGCTGCCTTCCTCTCTTTAAGATACCGGCCCGGTCAAAACTGGCTATAAACGGGAATCGTGCCTATGGCAACACCATTGGCGGAGGGCACGATATCCGTTTATAAATACCGCAACTCCGTTGTCGGCTTCCTTTTATACCTCTCTCTTTCCCTCTGCTCTTATACTTTGGCGAAGCCCTCTTCCTTTTATATCAGTTATAGGTATAATCTCTACGGTCTCCTCTCTGCCGTCGCCGTCCGGTTTTTCAGATGCAAAGGTCGGCTGCCGCGCTTGATCCGGCGGCTTGAAGTGCATTTCTTGCAAATTCTTCCTTCTACGAAGAGTAATTGGCAAGAAAAGCCGTCGCATGAAGCTCTACCGGCAGCCATGTACCGCATCTATAAAATCCCGGAACGGTTCAGGCAGAGAAAGGAACCGAAAGAAGGGAAAAAATAAACAGTTTAGGTAACGCAGGACCAACCACCTTGCCACAAACAATTTTCTATTATGTTACATGTTCACACTATCGGACGCATCGGCAAAGACTGCCAGGTTATTTCAGGAGTACACGGCTCATTCATGGCTATGGACATAGCCGTTGACGATTATTCAAGAGGACAAAACACTACCACTTGGATAAGGGTACGCAGCAACAAGGACAACCATATCCATTTGTCCGAATATCTGACGAAAGGAAGACTCATACTCGTTGACGGTACACTGTCATCTTCCCTGTGGAAAGACAAGAACGGCGAGAGCCAGATACAGCTCTCCATCACGGCAGAAAGCATTGCCTTTATCAATACCGGAAAACGCGAGGATGCGGCAGCCGGAGCGGACAACGATGTAAACGGTGCAGACAGCGTACCCGTTCCTCCCGCCGATTTTCCGCAGGACGAAAAGGAGGATTTGCCCTTCTGATAAGATAATAACTATCTGAAAATAAGCAGATACTAAATATAGTATTTACTAATCATAGTAAAATAGGAAATTAGTAAACCTATTCTTGTTAAAATTAGTAGATACTATATTTTTGTTTTTTAGTTTCGTCCTTTCTTAAGAGTTCATACATCTCAAACATTTTTTCTATCCTTACAGAGTTTTTCAGAAAATGTTAGCCCATTATTTAATAGATTTGTCTTTCTTGCAGTTTATTTAATATTGGTTTTAGAACAATAGACTTAAAATCCACTCATAACTTTAAGAAAATCACGGTATATAAGGTCCTGTTTCATGAAATTTCACTACCTTTGTGCCGGATTGAGGAAACTCTTTCCAAGACATATTAGAAAAGAAAGAAGCGTTATGCTTATCTCGAAGTCGGGAACGTAGGAAATTCAAGACTATTCAGAGGGAAAAGCGTAATTGGTTTCTCACGCTATAGCGTGGGCTGCTATTACCATACTCTGAATAAAGGTTATTCCTACGACCTCCGACTTAGAACGTGGCATTTGCAGTTCCACGCTTTTTATTGTCCCTTTCCGGAGATTTGGACTTGGAGAGAAGAATACGAAACACTAAACTTAAACGAATTTTATGAAACTGAGATTTTTGGCCCGCTGGCTGGCTGTGGCTGCCCTCTTCCTGTCCGCAGCTTCCGCCCATGCCTATGACTTTATGTCTGGCGGCATATATTATAATGTGTTGAGCGAAGAGGACCGGACGGTAGAGGTGACTCGTCGTGAAAGTTCCGGCAGTTACTCTGGTAGTATAATAATTCCAGAAAGAGTTCTCCATGAAGGGAAAACATATACGGTGATGTCTATCGGGTATCGCGCGTTCTATGATTGCGATGCCTTGACGAGCGTAACGTTCCCTGCTTCCCTGACGTCCATCGGGGACGAGGCGTTCAGGGGCTGCGAAGCCTTGACGAGCGTGGACCTTTCGTCGACCTCCCTGACGTCCATCGGGGACGAGGCGTTCAGGGGCTGCGATGCCTTGACGAGCGTGGACCTTTCCTCGACCTCCCTGACGTCTATCGGGAGCAGTGCGTTCTCTGGTTGCAGTGCCTTGACGAGCGTGGACTTTTCCTCGACCTCCCTGACGTCTATCGGGAGCAGTGCGTTCTCTGGTTGCAGTGCCTTGACGAGCGTGGACCTTTCGTCGACCTCCCTGACGTCCATCGAAAGCGGTGCGTTCTATAATTGCGATGCCTTGACGAGCGTGGCGTTCCCCGCATCCCTGATGTCCATCGGGGACTATGCGTTCAGTGGTTGCGAAGCCTTGACGAGCGTGGACCTTTCGTCGACCTCCCTGACGTCCATTGGGGACGAGGCGTTCTATAATTGCGATGCCTTGACGAGCGTGGCGTTCCCCGCATCCCTGACGTCCATCGGGGACTATGCGTTCTATTATTGCGTTGCCTTGACGAGCGTGGACCTTTCGTCGACCTCCCTGACGTCCATCTGGGACGGTGCGTTCTATAATTGCGATGCCTTGACGAGCGTGGCGTTCTCCGCATCCCTGATGTCCATCGGGGACAATGCGTTCTATAATTGCGATGCCTTGACGAGCGTGTCGTTCCCCGCATCCCTGACGTCCATCGGGTACTATGCGTTCAGTGGTTGCGAAGCCTTGACGAACTTAACGGTGGACGAGAGCAATCCGGCGTTTGCGTCGCGCGACAACGTGCTTTATTCTAAGAGCTTGGACACGCTGGTATGTTATCCTGCCGGATTAGGTAAAGAAGTCGTTATTCCGGAAATGGTGCGCAGCGTGCGGGAAGATGCTTTCCCCGGTGAGGTAAGCACTGTCTACTGCCAGCCGCAGACGCCTCCGACGGCGGTGGACGGTTATTTCCAGAACATGTTTTCGTCGGATGAACTGATGAACGCTGTGCTTTATGTGCCGGTCGGGACGAAGGCAGCCTACATGCAGGTGGACCCGTGGCGCAACTTCTGGAACGTTGAGGAGATGGACTTTGCGACGGTGGGCATCGACGGCGTGGCGGCGCAGGGCGTTCCCTCCGTCACGGTGCGCGGCGGCGCGATTGTGGTGGAAGGCGCGGCCGCCACGGACGTGGTCGAAGTGTTCGCGGCCGACGGGCGTTGCGCCTACCGGGGCGCGTCGGCGACCATCAGCCACCTGCCCGGCGGCATCTACGTGGTCCGCGTGGGCAAGCATGTGCAGAAAGTAGCGCTCTGAGTACGCTGCCGCACTCCCCCGCGACGGGCGGGGCATGACGCGGCAGTGACGGACGGAAGGGCAGCTTCGCGACGGGCGGGGCTGCCCTTTTTGTGCGCTGCGGGCGGGGCGTCAGTCGGGGAGCGCCATGTGGAGGATGGGGAAGGGGAGGCCTTGGGCGTCGCGGCGGAAAGTGCGGAAACCCATGCGCTGGTAGAAGGCGGTGGCGGCGGGGTTCTGCTCGTTCACGTCGACGTGGGTGACACTATATTTGTCTCGGTCGCCGTATGGTGGCCGAGACCTTATATGAGACGTTTTGAAACCACCTCAAGGCCTATCTCGGGAACATCGGCCGGGAAGTGAGCGGCAGGACGACGCTCGCGCAATTCCTTGCAAGGGCTTATATGTTGGAAAGTCATTTATCTGCACCTTTTTTCAAATCCTACTGACTTGACAGGCTATGCGGGCGGAGTGGCTCGTTCGCTTACAGCCGGCCGTTGCCAACACGTAGGGCGCTTTCAGACAATCCGTAAAAACGTCACAATCCTCCGTAAAAGTGTTCATTCCAATTGCGTCATGTTGCGCTAATTTTGCACCAAAAGAAAGAGCGCTATGCATGCAGGTCAGAAAATAAGCCGGAGGGACTTCGTCAAGACCTCCGTCGTGGCGGGAGGGGCACTGCTCGCTTCCACGGTGATGCCGGGACAGGCCATGAACCTGCCCCCGCAGGGACAGGAAGGAAATCCTAAGTTTACGAATGACGGATTGGTAAAAGGAGTGTGCGACATCCACCTGCACCTCCGGCCCGATTCGCGGGAACGCTCGGCGGATGAATACGGTTTCATGCAGGACGCCATGCGTGCCGGATACCGTGCCGTGATGTTCAAGTCCAATGATTTCAGTTGCCACGACAGGGCATACCTCATCCGGCAGGCACAGCCGGAAGCGGAATGTTTCGGCAGTTTCTGCATGAACCGTGTGCATGGCGACAGGGTGAATCCGTTTGCCGCGCAAAAGGCTGTCGAAACAAGCGGCGGACTGTGCCGCTGCATCTGGATGCCGACACTTGACGCTGCATACCACTACCAATGTGAAGGCAGAAAAGATAAAGGCATCCCCGTGCTGGATGACAACGGACAGGTGTTGCCCGAAGTCGTCCGCGTGATGGAAATCTGCGCGGAAACCGGCATCATCTTCGCCACCGGGGCATATCGACTGTACCGGATGCTACCAGTGCATCCCCTGCCCGAAGAACGTCGCCATCGGCTACATCTTCGCCTACGTCTACAACAACTATCTGTTGCACCACAACAAGGAGCGGGCAATGGCTGACTATACCGTGTCCATGTCGCCCGTCCAGCGCGGAGATCCTGCCTCGTCGTGCGTGGGTTGCGGCGAATGCCTGGCCAAGTGCCCGCAGCATCTGGACATACCCAGCCTGCTGGCGAAGGTGAAAGACGTGATGGGGAAATAAGCAGGAAATACGGCCGGAAAGACATGGCGCCCCCTCCGCCGGACACAAATGGCGAAACAGTTACATTAAAACAATTAACAATAAACACACAGTATGGAAACGAATCTTATTTACGACATGTACATTCCTACCCGCGTGATGTTCGGCGCAGGAATGCTGGACAAACTGAGTGAACAACCCATGCCGGGACGGCGTGCCCTCATCGTCATCTCCAACGGGAAATCGACCCGTGCCAATGGTTACTTGGCCCGCACGGAAGCGCAGTTGCACAAGGCCGGCGTGGAGACGGCCGTGTTCGACGGCGTGATGCCGAACCCCACGGTTGGCAACGTCAATGCCGGCGCAAAGGCCGCACGCGACAATGGTTGCGACTTCCTCGTGGCTCTTGGCGGAGGGAGCGTAATGGATTGTGCGAAAGCCATTGCGGTCATGGCTACGAATGAAGGCGAACTGTGGGATTACGTGCCCATCGGTTCGGGAAAAGGACAGCCTATTGCCGTAAAGCCGTTGCCCATCATTGCCATCACCACCACGGCTGGCACGGGGTCGGAAACGGACAGCTCCGGCGTCATCACGAAAGAAGACACGCATGAAAAAGCCTTCGTGGGCGATGCCTCCCTGTTCCCCGTCCTCTCCATCGTCGATGCGGAACTGATGAAAAGCGTGCCGCCGGCATTCACCGCCTATCAAGGTTTCGACGCCCTGTTCCACAGCACGGAAGGCTACATCGCCAAGGGCGCCAACCTGATGAGCGACATGTATGCCCTCGAAGCCATCCGCCACATTGCCGAATACCTGCCCCGCGCCGTCAGGGACGGCAATGACTTGGAAGCCCGCACCCACGTGGCTTTCGGCAACACGCTGTCGGGCGGCGTGATGTGCCTGACGCTCATCACCAGCGAGCACGCATTGGAACATGCCCTTTCCGCCTATCATCCCAACCTGCCTCACGGCGCCGGCCTAATCATGGTCAGTCGTGCCTATTACAAATACTTCATCGACCACCATGCCTGCGACGACCGCTTCATCCGCATGGCCCAGGCGATGGGTATGCCGGAAGCCACAAGAGCCGAAGACTTTCTGACCGCCCTCACCCGTCTGCAAGAGGCGTGCGGCGTTGCCGACTTGAAGATGTCCGACTATGGCATTACTCCCGACGAGTTCGAGACCTTGATGCGCAACACCCGCGAGGTGATGGGCGTGATGTTCACCAGCGACCGCGTCCAGATGTCGGACCAAGACATCGTCCGCGTCTATGAGGAGTCCTATAAATAGTAGCGATCCGCAGGGGAGGGGAACATACGGCTCCCTTCCCCCTGCTTTCAGGATACTAAAAGACAAGGTTCACGCCAGTGATTAAGGCAGGGGAGCCCCTCTGCTGTCAGATAAAAAACAGAGAGATGACGTTAAGTGAATTTTTGGAAATAGTAAAGGCGCGCCGCCCGCTCGACACACCCGAAATCCATCAGCTGATGGACGACATGAGCAACGAGGCGCGGCGCATCACGTTCCGGCTGAACGCAGCTTACCACACACCAGCCGAAGTCCGCTCCATACTATCCGAACTCTTCGGCTATCAGGTGCCCCGCACGCTGCGTGTCTTCCCCCCGTTCTACACAGACTTCGGCAGGAACATACACGTGGGCGAAGGCGTGTTCATCAACGCCTGCTGCCACTTTCAGGACCATGGCGGAGTGACGCTCGGCGACGGCTGCCAGATCGGCCATAATGTGGTGTTCGCCACGCTCAACCACGGCCTTGCGCCGCAGGAGCGTGCATCGACCCGCCCGGCCCCCATCACGTTGGGGCGGAACGTCTGGGTCGGTTCGAACGCCACGATCCTGCAAGGAGTCACCGTGGGCGACAATGCCGTAGTGGCCGCCGGGGCCGTAGTGACAAAGGACGTTCCGGCCGGCACGGTTGTGGGCGGCGTTCCCGCAAAGTTTATCAAGTCCATCCTATGAGAGTTGTAAGAATCATTCCGCTACTGACATACGTGTTAATAGCGTTGCCGATATTCGGACAATCAAATGAAAGCCATAAAAAGATGGAAACAAATTCAATCAGACTGACAATCAAGGGCGGCAAGACATTTACCGCCACTTTATCGGACAATTCGTCCGCAGAGGCCTTGAAAGAGCTGTTGTCGAAGGGAGATGTGACCGTGGAAATGGAGGACTACGGCAACATGGAGAAAGTCGGGCCGCTCCCGACAGCCCTACCGCGCAATGACCGCCAGACATCTACCGGCCCCGGCGACATCATTCTTTATCAGGGGAAATATCTGGTGATTTATTATTCAACCAATTCGTGGAACTTCACCCGCATAGGCAAGATCGACAATGCCGACGCTGCGCAATTGAAGTCAGCCTTAGGGCGTGGGGATGTCACAGTCACGCTTTCGTCGGGCCGGTAGCCCCTGCGCCCCGCCCGCTTCACGGCGCAGGAGCTTGCCGACCGCGCCGCCTACGAAAGCCACCTGCAAACGCCGCACTTCCGGAAGTACAAGCAAGGCACGCTCTCGATGGTGAGGGAACTGGAACTGGTGGACGTGAATCCGCTGCTCCCCGGACTGAAAATCAAGTGACCACTCTCAATCCGGTCTTCCGGCGTGTGCCAGTCCCGGTGCCTTGCTTCTTCGTGAGGATGTGGCAGCGCCGGGGGCTGCCCCGTGGTCGTGCGGGATAGTCTGTGCGGAACGGCGGGATTTTCCAGAAAAAACTTCAAAAAGATGAAATAAAAATCCGCCATGCTGCCACTGTATTGAAAAAATTAATACTTTTGTATTCGGATGGTCATGTTTACTTATAATGGACTATGAAGGCACAAAGCGGAACGTCGGGCCGCCGGGTCATCCATACGGCGCAGCCTGTGTCGCCATTCTGGAACGGGATGGCGGGATGTCCTCCATGTGTCGCGGCAGGGCGTCCATTTTCCCGGATGATTATTGGGGAATCCGGAAAAATCGTGTAACACACAGTCTCATCGGCGCGCATCGCGCGTTAGTTTATTCATTTTTACGGAGATACGCAAGGGGCGGCCACTCTTTTCCCGAGGGTGGTCCGCCCTTTTCCGTATCCGCACGTTTGCCCCTCTGCCTCCTCTCGGGGCAGTCAGCCCCCGTGTGCGTCGGACGGATCCTCCCGTTCCGCCGCATCTCCCCTGCTGTGCCGTCGTGGCGGAAGGGGAGGACGTGTGCCCCCACTCATGATTTGACGGCAAAAAGCTAACAATAAAGAATATGACGATATGGAAAAACTGAAAAGATGGATACCCGCCCTCCTGTTGGCGCTCTTCCTGCCGCTGCCCTCGGCCGCGGAGCAGGCGGACACCACATACACCTTCCGTTTCGTGCCGCAGAAGGACATGTTCTATGTCCCGCTCGACGGCAACGGCCCTGAGCTTGCCCGGCTGCTGGAATGCGTGCGCCGCAACAAGGACAGCATACTCGGCGGCGCGCTTCCGCTCTACGTGGACGGCTACTGCAATTCCCTCGGCAGCGAGGGGGATAACCTGCGGATGGCCGCCATCCGTTCCAACCGCGTGAAGTCGGAACTTATCGTGCGCGGCGGAATGGCGGAAGCATGTTTCGTCACCCGCAGCCATGCTTCCGACGGTGATTTCGTCATCGTCCGTCTGACAGTGCCTGCACCGGAAGCATCCGAAGGGCTAAGCAAGGCAGAGGACGAACGCCTTGCCGCCGAACGTGCCGAACAGGAACGCAAAGCTGCTGAAGAACGGCGCAAGGCTGAAGAAGCCCGCCGTGCTGCCGAGAAAGCGGAAGCGGACAGACTTGCCAAAGAACAGGCAGCAAGGCAAGCTGAACAGCCACAAGAGATAACCGCTACTCCGTCGGAAACAAAAATCACGAATGATTATCATCTCTCCCTGCGTGCCAACCTGCTGCGTTGGGCGACACTCACACCTGACCTCGGTCTGGAATGGCGCATCAGCCCAAGTGTGGGCATCGCCGTAAACGGCTCGTGGACCTCGTGGTCGTGGAACAACAAGGACCGCCGCTATGCCCTCTGGGAGGTCATGCCGGAAGTGCGCTGGTATATGGGCAGGGAGAAGCGCGGCTATCTCGGCGCGATGTTCAAGGCCGGGCAGTTCAACTACAAGCTCTCCGCAACGGGCCGTCAGGGCGACCTGATGGGCGGCGGCATCACCGGCGGCTACCAACTGCGGCTCAGCGATGCCCTGTCGCTCGACTTCAATGTGGCCGTGGGCTGCCTGCACGCGGACTATGAGAAATATGAGGTCATTGACGGCGTGCGGGTGCGTGCCGGCAAGGAGACGAAGAACTGGTGGGGCCCGATAGGTGCGGGTGTCACCTTGGTGTGGAAGCTGTTTTAGCGAAAGGAGGAGGATATGAAGACAACGACAAGATATACGACAACGATGCTGACCCTCGCGCTGCTGCTCACGCTGGGCGGTTGCGTCAAGGACGAACTGCACGACACGCCCCACCCCGATACGGGCAGCATTGCCGTCACCGCCGACTGGACCGGCCGCGGCGAAGGCGTGGACATCCCTGCGGAGTGGACAGTGACGATGGGCGGCTATACAGGCACGGAGACCGGTGCGACCCACTCGCCGGACTATCTTTTCAATCCGGGCAGTTATACCCTTGCGGTGTATAACCCTGCCGACGGCATCACGGTGAGCGGCACGACGGCTGCTGTGGCCGCTGCGGACGGCGGCTGCATCGTGAATACTCCCGGCTGGCTCTTCACTTCCGTGCAGGAGGTGGCGATAGCAGCCGACACCGACTACTCGCTGACCGCCGTCATGCACCAGCAGGTGCGTGAGCTGACCCTCGTCATCGAGCCGACGGGCGATGCGGCAGACCGTATCGAGAGCATCGGGGGCACGCTGAGCGGAGCGGCGGGGACGCTGGACTTCGCCACGGGCACCCACGGCACGCCCTCGGAGGTGAAGCTGCACTTCACGAAGATAACCTCGGGCGACGATGCGGGCAAGTGGACGGCGACCGTCCGGCTGCTCGGCATTGCGGGCGACGCGCAGCGGCTCACCGCCACGCTGACCTACACGGACGGCAACCCGCAGCCTACATCTCTCATTAGCGACCTCACGACAGCCCTCGACGGCTTCAACGACGGCAAGACCGCGCCCCTGACCCTTGGCGGCACCTTGGCCGAGACCCCGGGCGAGGCGGGCTTCACCGGTGAAATCACAGACTGGGAAAAAGTGGACGGCGGCGGAGTGGATGCCGAAATGTAAAAGTAAAAAGAATCATAAAAAATACAGAAACGATGAAGACAAGATTATTCACCTTCGCGGCACTGGCACTCGCGCTTGCTGCCTGCACCAACGACAACGAGAACCTGAACGACGGCCCCGTGGCCGCAGTGATTAACGCCGAAATTTCCGACGCCGTAGCCACCCGCGCCAGCGGTACCACATGGACTGGCGGAGACCGCATCGGCGTCACCGACATCGGCAACGATACCTGGTACGGCAACGTGCCTTTCATCCTGAAGAACGGGAAATTTGAGGCAGAAGGAAAGGTCATCTATATCGAAGATACAAAGGCCCATACTTTCCGCGCCTACTATCCGTACAACGCGGCGGGAGGTATCCTCGCAGCCACGACCGATGCCACGGCGCAGCAGAACCAGCCTGCCATCGACTTCCTCTTTGCTTCAGGAGCCACGGGAGACAAAAACAGCCCGGTGGTGAGCTTCACCGACAAAACAGCCGAAGGCGGTGAAGACCACTCCTTCCATCACAGCATGAGCCAGATAACCCTTACCTTCGAGGCGGGCGACGGCGTGGATTTCAGTATGATCAAGCCTGAACGTTACACGCTGGACGGATTGATACTCACCGGTACGTTCAACACGGCCGACGGTATTGCCACCGCAGACGACGGGGCACAGACCGGAGAACTGACCATGGAGCTGGCAGACGGCAACCTCACGTCATCGGTCATCCTCTTCCCGCAGACAGCTGCCTCCCTGCCGTTGACTGTGAATTACAGAAGTCAGAATTATCGTGCCACGCTCACCGTGCCCGAAGGCGCACTGCAGGCGGGCAACAACTATACCTATACCGTCAAGGTACG
>ERZ827496.1177-NODE-1177-length-32342-cov-4.720352_pt1 | contig 32342 bp, 14 predicted proteins | sample MGYA00519769_ERZ827496 | MGnify/ENA primary metagenome ERZ827496 (study PRJEB31778, sample SAMEA3449327) | human gut metagenome | biome: human gut; feature: human-associated habitat; material: faeces | place: United Kingdom | collected 2010/2012 ...
ATGATATTCCGGGTATTGCGGGAGTTGATACTCGTGCTCTTACAAAGATTTTAAGAGAAAAAGGTACCATGAATGGTATGATCACAACAAACGAGAATTACGATCTTGATGAAGTAATCTCTAAGTTGAAGAATTATAAGGTAGAAGGTGTTGTCTCCAAAGTTACATGTGCGGAGAAATACGTTTTAGAAGGAACAGGCAAGAAGGTTGCACTTCTTGATCTCGGAGCTAAGAAAAACATCGCAAAATCTTTAAATGATCGCGGCTGCGAAGTGACCGTTTATCCGGCCGATACAACAGCGGATGAGATCATCGCATCTAATCCAGATGGCATTATGCTTTCCAATGGACCTGGAGATCCGGCAGAATGTACATCAATTATCAAAGAAATCAAAAAGCTTTATGAAACAGATATCCCAATATTTGCCATTTGCCTTGGACATCAGTTGATGGCACTTGCAACAGGTGGTACAACTTACAAATTAAAATACGGACATCGCGGAGGAAATCATCCGGTGAAAGATCTTCAGACAGGCAGAGTCTACATTTCTTCACAGAATCACGGCTATGTTGTTGATGAAGACAAGATTGATCCAAACGTTGCAGTTCCTGCATTTAAGAATGTAAATGACGGAACAAACGAAGGACTTGCATATGTTGGAAAGAACATTTTTACAGTTCAGTTCCATCCGGAAGCATGCCCGGGACCACAGGACTCTTCGTACCTGTTTGACCGCTTTATTCAGATGATGGGAGGGAATCAGTAATGCCAAGAAATAAAGATATCAAAAAAGTATTAGTAATCGGTTCGGGACCAATCGTCATCGGACAGGCAGCAGAGTTTGACTACGCAGGAACACAGGCATGCCGTTCCTTAAAGGAAGAAGGCGTGGAGGTATGTCTGGTAAACTCCAACCCTGCCACCATCATGACCGACAAGCAGATTGCAGATCAGGTATACATTGAGCCTCTGACACTTCCGGTTCTTGAAAAAATTATTTTAAAGGAAAAACCGGACAGCATACTTCCGACACTCGGTGGACAGGCTGGATTAAATCTGGGTATGGAACTGGCAGAGTCCGGCTTCTTAGAAGAGCACGGAGTAAAACTGATTGGTACGACCGCAGAAACCATCTTTAAGGCAGAGGACCGTCAGGCATTCAAGGATACCATGGAAAAGATCAACCAGCCCTGTATCCCGTCAAAGGTCGTAGAAACCATTGAAGATGCCGTAGATTTTGCCAAGATCATCGGCTATCCGGTTATCGTGCGTCCGGCATTCACACTGGGCGGCACAGGCGGCGGTATCGCAGACAATGAAGAAATGCTCCGCGACATCACCAAGAACGGTCTGCGTCTTTCTCCGATCACACAGGTTCTGATCGAAAAGTGCATTAGCGGCTGGAAAGAAATCGAGTTTGAGGTGATCCGTGACCGCAAGGGCAACGTCATCACCGTCTGCTCCATGGAAAATTTCGATCCGGTCGGCGTACACACCGGCGATAGTATCGTTATCGCCCCGACTGTAACCCTGACAGATCGGGAATACCAGATGCTGCGTACCGCTGCGATCAACATTATTTCCGAACTGAAGGTAGAGGGCGGCTGTAACTGTCAGTTTGCACTGCACCCCACCAGCATGGAATATGCAGTCATTGAAGTAAACCCCCGTGTATCCCGTTCTTCTGCACTGGCTTCCAAGGCGACCGGTTACCCGATCGCAAAGGTTGCCGCAAGAATCGCGATCGGCTACACACTGGACGAAATTGTCAATCAGGTTACCGGCAAGACCTACGCCTGCTTCGAGCCGGCTCTGGACTACGTCGTTGTCAAGTATCCGAAGTGGGCATTTGATAAGTTTGTCTACGCAAAGCGGACACTGGGCACCCAGATGAAAGCGACCGGTGAAGTCATGGCAATCGGTACCAGCTTCGAAGAAGCCATTATGAAGGCTGTTCGTTCGACGGAACTGGGCGTAGATTCCATGAACATGAAGAAGTATGAAAAGATGCCTCTGGAAGAAATCATGGAACGGCTGCAGGTCGTAGACGATGAGCGTGCATTCCAGCTGTATGAGGCAATGAAGCGTGGCAAGACGGTAGAAGAACTGCACGAACTGACCATGGTAGACTGCTGGTTCCTGAACAAGCTGATGAACCTGATCGAACTGGAACGGGAAATGGCTGCCAAGCCGCTGACCGAAGATCTGTACCTGCTGGCAAAGCAGTACGGCTATCTGGACGCGACCATTGAACGTATTTCCGGCAAGAAGTGCCCGATGCACCGCCATGCTGTATATAAAATGGTAGATACCTGTGCAGGCGAATTCAAGGCAGAAACGCCGTATTTCTACTCCACCTATGATGACGAGAACGAAGCGGAAGAATTCATTGAACGTCAGCACAGCGACAAGAAAAAGATTATCGTATTCGGTTCCGGTCCGATCCGTATCGGTCAGGGTATCGAGTTCGACTACTGTTCTGTACACTGCGTATGGACTCTGAAAGAAATGGGCTGTGAAGCGATCATCTGCAACAACAATCCGGAAACCGTTTCCACCGACTTCGACACCGGCGACCGTCTGTATTTCGACCCGCTGACCAAGGAAGACGTTGCCAATATCATCAACACCGAAAAGCCTTACGGCGTTGTGGTACAGTTTGGCGGACAGACTGCCATTAAGCTGACACGGTATCTGGCAGATATGGGTGTCAATATTCTGGGTACTTCTGCAGACGATATTGACGCTGCCGAGGACAGAGAGCGTTTTGATGAATTGCTGGGCAGATGCGGCATTCCGCGTCCGGCTGGTGAAACCGTTATGACGACTGAGGAAGCCATCAAGGCTGCCAACGATCTGGGTTATCCGGTTCTGATGCGTCCGTCTTACGTACTGGGCGGTCAGAATATGATCATCGCACATTCGGACAAGGATATTGAAGAATATATGGCGATCATCACCAGCCATATGATTGAAAATCCGGTGCTGATCGATAAATATATGATGGGTACAGAAGTCGAAGTTGACGCGATCTGCGACGGCAAGGACTTCCTGATTCCGGGTATCATGGAGCACGTAGAGCGTGCCGGTGTCCACTCCGGTGACTCGATCTCCATTTATCCGGCACAGAACCTCAGCGAAAAGATTACTGATACCATCGTGCGTTATACCGGACTGCTGGCAAAGGAACTCCACGCAGTTGGTCTGATTAACATTCAGTACGTGGTATACAATAACGAAGTCTATGTGATCGAAGTAAACCCGCGTTCGTCCCGTACTGTGCCGTATATCAGTAAGGTAACTGGTATCCCCATGGTAGACATCGCAACCAAGATCATGCTGGGTGAAACCCTCCAGAGTCTGGGCTATAAGTCCGGTCTGTATCCGAAGGGCAAGTACGTTGCCGTCAAGGTACCGGTATTCAGCTTCGAAAAGCTACAGGATGTAGACACCATGCTCGGACCGGAAATGAAGTCCACTGGTGAGTGTCTGGGTATTGCCACCAATCTGGAGGACGCACTGCTCAAGGGTCTGATCGCCGCAGGCTATGACCTGAAGAAGGAAGGCGGCGTGCTGATTTCTGTCCGCGACAGCGACAAGCAGGAAATCATTGAGATTGCAGACAAGCTGGCACGTATGGGCTTCGAACTGTACGGTACAAGCGGTACCGCAGCCGTGCTGAACCATAACATGATTGCCACCAATCTGGTAAAGAAAATCTCCGACGGAGAACCGAATACCATTACACTGCTGGAAAGCGGCAAGATCCACTATATGATCTCCACTTCGGCAAAGGGTCGTCTGCCGGCAAGAGATAGCGTAAAGATGCGTCGGAAGTCTGTAGAACGTTCAATCTGCTGTCTGACTGCGATCGATACAGCCAAGGCTCTGGCAAACGTGCTGGAATCTGGCCGCAGCATTGATGATGTAGAAATGGTCGATATTACAAAGATCTGACTTTAAAAATCACGCAAACCGTGGCGGACGGGGAGATTTCCCGCCCGCCCTTTTTGCTGCTGAAAGGAGAAATTGTCATGGCATATGAACAGATGCTGGTGCCGGTTCTGGAAAAGCAGGCACTTGCTAAAAATATTTATCGCATGGTGCTGCAATGCCGTTCCATTGCACAGCAGGCAGCGTGCGGACAGTTCGTGCACCTGCTGCCTGTAGGCTGCACGCTGCGTCGCCCGATCTCGATCTGTGAGATTAACAAAGCTGCCGGAACCCTGACCATTGTGTTTGAGGTAAAAGGCACTGGTACCGATGCTCTCGCCAATGTGCGGGTAGGGGAAAACGTGGACATTCTCGGACCGCTGGGACATGGCTTCACCATTCTGCCGGAGGCAAAACATGTGGTAGTCGTTGGCGGCGGTATCGGCAATCCGCCTATGCTGTCGCTGGCACAGGTGTATGGCGAACGTGCCACAGCAATATGTGGTTTCCGTTCGGCAAACATTGTCACATTGCAGGACGAATTCCACGCATCTGGTGCGGAAACCATTCTCTGTACCGATGACGGCACTGCCGGCAGACAGGATTTGGTTACAGAGCCGCTGAAAGAACAGCTTGCAAAGGGTGACGTGGACATGGTATATGCCTGTGGCCCACGCCCCATGCTGAAATTCGTGGCTGCCGCCGCAAAGGAATACGGCGTTCGCTGTGAGGTTTCCATGGAAGAACGCATGGGCTGCGGCATTGGTGCCTGTCTGGTATGTGCATGCCAGCTGGAACGGGAAGGCAAATCCGTGATGGGACACGTCTGCAAAGACGGTCCGGTATTTCCGGCAGAGGAGGTTGTTTGGTAATGGCAAATTTAGCAGTAAATGTAGCCGGCGTATCCTTTAAAAATCCGATCATTCCGGCATCAGGCGTATTTGGCTACGGCAGAGAGTACGAGAAACTGTTCCCGCTTTCGGAACTGGGCGGCATTGCCACCAAGGGTACAACCGGACAGCCCCGTCCGGGCAATCCGGCTCCCCGTATCGCCGAAACTCCCAGCGGTATGCTGAACTCGGTAGGGTTGCAGAATCCGGGAATCGACGCGTTTCTGGAACGGGAACTGCCGAATCTCTTGACAAAGGATACTGTGATTCTGGCAAATATTGCCGGTTCTACCGTAGAGGAATGCGTTTCCATTGCGGAAAAGCTGGACGAAACCGATGTGCATATGATCGAACTGAACATCTCCTGCCCTAACGTGAAAAAGGGCGGGGCAGCGTTTGGCGTGCACTGTGAGAGTGCGGAAATGATTACCGCAGCAGTGCGAAAGGCAACCAAGAAGCCGCTGATCGTAAAGCTTTCTCCCAATGTCACCAGCATTACCGATATTGCAAAGGCAGTGGAATCCGCCGGTGCTGACAGCGTTTCACTCATCAATACCCTTTTGGGCATGCGGATCAATATCGAAAATCGCCGCCCGATTCTGCGGAACAATGTCGGCGGCATGTCTGGCCCTGCGGTTTTCCCCATTGCTGTGCGTATGGTATGGCAGGTCGCACAGGCAGTTTCCATTCCGGTAATCGGTATGGGCGGCGTGTCCAGCGGTACAGATGCCATTGAAATGATGATGGCAGGTGCCAGTGCCGTGCAGGTAGGAGCTGCTATTTTCACCGATCCCTATGCTCCGGTTCGCATCATTTCGGAGATGAACGACTGGCTGGACGCACATCATATTGCTTCGGTGCAGGAAATTATCGGCACCGTGCAGCCGTGGTAAGTGAGGCGTTTTATGATTATTATGGGCGTAGATTTCGGCGATGCCCGTACAGGGCTTGCCGTTTGCGATAAGGGCGAAATGCTGGCTTCTCCGGCTGGGGTGATTTCGGAAAAGGACTTTACCCGGTGTCAGGAAAAAGTTGCTGCCGCTGCTAAGGAACACCGTGCAGAACTGCTTGTGGTAGGCTATCCCAAGAATATGAATGGTACCGTGGGAGAACGTGCGGAACTGTGTCAGAAGTTCGGGGACGGTCTGAAAGAACTGACCGGTCTGCCGGTGGTGATGTGGGACGAACGCTGTACCACAGTTTCAGCACATTCCTACCTGAATGTCACCAATACCAGAGGCAAAAAGCGGAAAGCCGTGGTAGATGCTGTTGCGGCAACGATTATTCTGGAAAGCTATCTGGCATACCGGAAGAATCAGGCGAATGCCGAATAAAAAATACAAAATCCCCGAAACCGGATTTGTTCCGGTTTTCGGGGAATTTTTATGTATGCTGTGTTTTTTCTTATAGAGACTCTTCGCGGTGCATGGGGATTTGTTCCGCTCCCAGCTTTTCCAGATTCTCATGAATGCTGCGGTTGTCTGCCTTTTTGATCATGTTTTCTCTGGCACGTTTGAACTTGTTCACTTCACCGTGGCGGCTGGGGCCGCCTACACAGCCGCCGTCGCAAGCCATGCCCTCGATAAAGTCGCCGGAGAATCTGCCCATTTTCAGCATCAGCAGGGCACGCTTGCAGGCATCAGTGCCGTTGCAGCGTTCCACATTGACTTCGTCGGTCACGCCCTGTTCTTTCATGCCTTCCAATACGGCATCTGTCACACCGCCGCTGTTGCCGAACCATTTGCCGAAAGTGCTGGACTGCTGATTGGTTTCCTCTGCTTCGTGAATGGTAACGCCCTTGGCACGGATAATGGCACGGATCTCGCCGTAGGTCATGGCGTAGTCCGCACTGCCTTCAATGTGCTGGTCAATAACTTCGCTCTTTTTGGCAATGCAGGGACCTACAAAAACAGTTACCGCTTCCGGATCCTTGGACTTGATCCAGCGGGAAACTGCACACATGGGGGAAACGGTAGTGGAGATATTGTCGATCAGATCCGGATAGTGCAGACGAATCAGATTGACAAAGCCGGGGCAGCAGGAGGTTGTCAGCTTTTTGCCCTCCCGATATGCTTCCGCCCACTCCGCTGCTTCGGCATAAGCGGTCATGTCACCGCCCAGTCCGACTTCTACCAGATCGGTAAAGCCTACTTCCTTCAGAGTGTTCCGCCAGCTTTCGAAAGTAATGCCTTCGCCGAACTGTCCTTCTGTAGAGGGAGCAAACATGGCATAGACATGTTTGCCGTCCACTAGTGCCTGACAGACATCTACCAGGCAGGACTTAGAACTGATCGCACCGAACGGGCAGCTGTGGATACATCTGCCGCACTGGATACATTTTTTCTCGTCAATGATGCAGATGCCGTTTTCGTCCATGGAAATCGCTCCTACCGGACAGCTCCGGCGACATGGGCGAATCAGGTCTGCAATGGCGTTGTAGGGACATGCTGCCGCACACTTGCCGCATTCCCGACATTTCTGCGGGTCAATGTGTGCCCGCGTGCGGCCAATATCGATTGCTCCGAAATTACAGGACTGCTGACAGGCTTTCCCCATGCACTTCTGGCAGTTGTCTGTGACAACGTAGCGGGAAATAGGGCAGTCCTCACATGCCGCCTGTACGACTTGTACCACAAGGTCATTGTGTGATCCCTGCGGAGCCTTCCCCTCTGCAAGGCGGATTCGCTGCCGGACAATTTCCCGTTCTTTGTAGACACAGCAGCGGTATTTTGCTTTCGGACCGGGCATCATGCGATAGGGCAGCTCGTCTTTTTCTGTTTCAAATTTTCCGGCGAAAACCAATTTTGCGACTTCGCACAAAATATCATGTTTGATCTGAATGATTGTACCATCATTTGTTACCATATGGACCTCCGTTGCAGTTGTTGCAAGTTTTCTTTTTCTATTATACCATGAAATTTATCGTTTGTAAAGACAAGATTGTTAGGGCAAATTTGCAGCAAAAATGCCCCAGCCGTAAAAAGCAGCAGGGGCATCAAAACATAAGGCAATACCGCACAAAGAACGTCTAGCGACTTTGCACGCCATCTGCTTGCAAATTTCCCGTCATATTTCACAAAAATGCTCGTGAATACATCAAGTATTCACTCCGCTTTTTGTTTCATCTGACGAAAAATTTGACGACGCATCTGTCGCACAATCTTTGTGCGGTATTGCCTTTATTATAGCGGAAAAAGCGGCTGATGTCAATAAGAATTATAAGATATTATTCTCACTGCAATAAAATAATAGCACGATTTCTTATAAAATAGCATCATATCTGATTGAATTATCTCATGAACTGTGATAAAATATAGCTACAATCCACAATACCAAAACAGGAGGAATTGGGAATGAAACAACAAAGAAAGAACAAACACCTGCTGCCCGCCATACTGACCGTACTGGCAATTCTGAGCAGTCTGCTTGGAATTCTGCCGGCAGGTTCTGTATCGGCTGCAGACGGGATCGCTTATCCGGCACAGGCGGTGCATTTCGGGGCGTACACCACGAACCGGAATCTGAACAATGCCGGCAGTGCTGCCAACACGCAGAAAGCCGCCGGAGCCAATTCAGAGGACTGGCGTATTGACTATGTTTCTGCCGGCGTGTACCAAATTGTCAGTCTGGCTGACGGCAAGTATCTGACTGCCAACGGCACAGCATGCACACTGACGGCAAAGGCTGCTGGCAGCAGCCAGAACTGGAACATCGAAAGCGTACAGAAAGACTTCGAGGGATACGATCTGTACTACAAGATCACCAGCGTTTCCACCGGTGCGGCACTGACCTATTATCAGGGAAATAACACCATCGGGCTGACCGCATACACCGGTGACGGTGCCCAGAAGTGGAAGCTGAATTGCAGCGGACTGGAGGGGTACGCCGCAAATGCACTGGCAAATGGCAAGGAAAAAGCGGGAACCATTGGCGGTCTGCTGGGCGAAACCGTTTTCGTTTCCACCGCGGACGACTTGGAAAAACAGCTGAATACCACAGAACCGAAAACCATTGTCATCACGGCAGATATTGATATGCAGAACAAGTTCCACACCCGCATTCGGGACAACAAGACCATTGTGGGTTCTTACGGGAGCAAGACCATTTACGACTCTCAGTTCCGCACCAATGACACCTACGGTGCAGTGGACGACAATCCCAGCGACAACATCATTTTCCGGAATCTGAACATGATCGCAAAGAATGTGAAGAACCGGATCTTGATCAATATCTGGTCCTCGCGTCAGATCTGGGTGGATCACTGCACGTTTATCTCCTACTTGCCCTCAGATCATACGGGAAACGGGCAGGACGAAGTGGGAAAATTCATTTGGCTGAACACCCCCTATGAAAGTTATCTGGACGCGAAAGACAACGGCAGAAGTCCGGACTATATCACGATTTCCTATAACACATTCAAAAATCGTTTCTGGACGGTGGCATACGGCACACAGAACAGTGAAACTTCCCGCTGCCGCACCACGCTGATGTACAACTGGTGGGACGAATGCGTCCGCCGCTGCCCGCAGATCGGAAACGGCAGCGGTCACATCTACAACAACTACTATTCCGGCGATGACAGCTTTTTGCCGAACAGCTGCAGCCAGATCATCAGCGGCGAGGGCTCCAATATGGTCAGCGAGAACTGCCGATTCCAAGCGGTTTCCAGACGGGAAATCATTGTACAGCCGGACACTTCTCCGTATCGGGACAGCGGTTCCTACACTGCGAAAAACAGTTCAGAAACCCCGACCAAGCTGAATTATACCGCAAAAATCACCAGCACATGGAACCCCAAGGACAACTACGGCTACACATTGTTAGATGCCTACAACACCAAGGGCACAGACACCAAGGATTTCTGCACCAAATACGCCGGTGCTGCATCATCTTCCGGCAAACTGAAATACATCACAGACAGCAGCCTGCAGACCTTTGCGGCAACTGTTTACACAGCACCGTTCCTGACGGACAGCTTTGATTCTGCCTATGGCAATCCGGTGACCGACTATACACCGGCAGTCTTGCAGGAAGGTGCAGTCTACATGATACAGAATGTCAACAGCGGGCTGTATCTGGAAGTGGACGGCGGAAAGGCTGCGGACGGCACCAACGTCCAGCAGTGGGGTGCAAATGAACCCGCAGCCCACAATACATGGCGGGTTCTGTCAGACGGTGACGGCTATTATACCCTGTACCCCCAGATCGGTGACAAGGTGACCTACCTGCTGGACGTTGCCGGAAATTCTGCGGCAAACGGCACTAATCTCGGCATCTGGTCTGCCACCGATGCCGATGCACAGCGGTTCAAATTCTACGAAGCCGCAGACGGTGTCTATTACCTGCTCACCAAGACCAGCGGCGACCAGAGCTGCGTTGCCGTACAGGGAGCTTCCGCAAGTGCCGGAGCCAACGTGGTGGAATGGGCAGTCAATCTCTCCGACACTTCCCAGCAGTGGAAGCTGACACAGGTAGAGGACACCGGCTGTGTCATGGATACCACAAAGACATACCAGTTCCGCAATGCCAACAGCAATCTGTATCTGGAAGTGGCAAATGGAAAGGCTGAGGACGGCAGCAACGTGCAGCAGTGGGGTGCAAATGAACCCGCAGCCCACAACTCATGGACACTGAAAGAATTCGGCGGCGGATACTACTACATTCTCTCTGCTCTGGCAGATGGTAAGACCTACTATTTGAATTCTGTGGGAGAAGCAGACGGCTCCAACATCGAGATCCACACCAACAACAAGTCCAGCTCGCACCTGTTCAAGTTTGTCAAGAATCCCGACGGAACATACACGATCCTAACACGCACTTCAAAAGATCGGGCTGCCGTAGAAGTGGCAAATGCGGAGAAGTCCAGCGGTGCCAATGTGCAGCAGTGGACGGTCAACGGCAATGCCTGCCAGAAGTGGAATGCGGTCGCCTTTACCACGACAGCTGCGACAACAACAACAACAACAACAACAACAACTACTACTACTACTACTACAACTACTACAACTACTGCCACTGCTGTAAAAACAACGGCAGCAACTGTCCCCACCACGACCACTACTAATACGTCCAAAACCACTGCAACTTCCGCACAGGAACAAACCACTGCAACAACGACAGTGACCACACTGCCTACGGCTACATCTACGGCTACAGAAACTGAAACAGCTACATCTACGCAAGCTACCGTTTCCGAAACCACCGCAGCCACAACCACCCTCACAGAGCAGGACACCACAACTCTGTCCTCTGCGGAAACCACCGCCGCAACTTCTGCCACAACGGCAACCGAATCCTCTGGTACGTCCCCGACAACGGAAATCGTGATCTTCGGCGATGTCAATCTGGACGGAAAGGTGGACATTTCAGACGCGGTTCTGTTGAACAAGACGGTTGCCGGAACCATCAGCCTAAGCGAATCTGCCCAAAAAAATGCCGACTGCGACGGTGACGGAGAAACCGGCAGCAATGATGCAGTTGTGCTGCTGCGGTTTCTGGTGCACCTGATTCAAACGCTGCCCAGTACGGAATGACGCTGCATAATGTTTGTGTGGTGTTGCCCTAAGTCTGAAAAACCAATGCGGGAAAACGCCTTTTGAAAAAGAGTTTTCCCTTTGCATTACAACCCAAAAGCACATCACGTTCGCCAGACCAGCGGGGTCTGCTGCGATTCGCGATGTGCTTTTTCTGTTTTCGATATTTCGTTTCCGGTTTCTCCGAAAGCGTTTTGGGAAACAGCATCGTTGACAATACTTTCACACCTTCGTTTTCAGCCCTGTCGGATACAGCAATCCGGCAGGGCTGAACAAAACTCATTTTTTCATTTAGGCAATATTTCAAACGATCGTTATTTCACCGGCAGGCTGTCCACAGCGTGCACCAAGAACTGCATCAGAGTAGTGACATCATCAATATCGATCTCGCCGCTGCCGTCGCAGTCCATGTTCTTTTTCTGCATGTCATTCACAGTCACACTGCCGTTGACTGCCTTTGCCAGCAGAACAGAATCCAAAAGGTTTACCTTTCCGTCCAGATTTACGTCCCCGCAAATGCCGGTATCGTCGGGCAGATAATTGCACTTTAAAACATCAGCATAGGAACAACCGTCGTCCTCTGTAGATGCTATAATTTTTTCATATTCTTTCGCAAATGGACTATTGGGGTAGCAATATATTTGACGAATTTCATTAGGAGAACGAAGTGTTATTGACATTACAAACGTATTTAAATCCGTATGTTCATAGAACTTATTTTCTGGCGGAATGAAATCTTTTTCAAAAACAATTTTACGGCAAGGAAGTTGCGGCATTTCATCTATTCTTATCGTAGAACCGCTAATATGCAATTCGCGATTAGGATAGTCATAAGTCCATGTTGCACCAGATGCACAGGTTCCACTGGACGGATATTTTGAATCGTCTGTAGTTTCCATGTACGATGTTGCCGTTGCGACATCAACCGCTGCCGCCGGCAAAGCAAGACAGTTCACACTGCCAATCAATGCGGAAAAGAGAAGTACGTTTTTCAAAATTTTTTTCATAGAAAACATCTCCTTGTTACTGCAATGGCAGACTATCCACAGCATGCACCAAGAACTGCATCAGAGTAGTGACATCATCAATATCGATCTCGCCGCTGCCGTCGCAGTCCATGTTCTTTTTCTGCATGTCATTCACAGTCACACTGCCGTTGACTGCCTTTGCCAGCAGAACAGAATCCAAAAGGTTTACCTTTCCGTCCAGATTTACGTCCCCGCAAATGCCGGTATCGTCGGGCAGATAATTGCACTTCACAATGTCAGCATATAATAATGTGCCGTCCTCCTCGTCTGTGATTGTCTTGATTTTTTCATATTCATTGGCAAACGGGCTGTTGGGATAGCAGTAAACATTGCTATCTCTATGCGGACGTAAAACAAAGGAGAATACAAAATCATTTGTTTCATCAGCTTGAGAATTATTGTTTTCCGGCGGAACGAAATCTTTTTCAAAAATCACCTTTTTATAAGGATAATCCGGAAATTCTGACTTTTTCATGGTAGAACCGCTGATATGCAATTCACGAGTTCTGTAATCAAATGTCCATGTTGCACCAGATGCACAAGAACCGCTTGTGGGATATACCGGATTCTTCGCCGTTCCAACAGATACGTATCTTCTCTTGCTGTAGTTGCCCTTTGTATATGATTTGCAGGCAAATCCATAGAACCACGAACCGTCCAGCCCGTAAAGAGCCAGACTATTTGTGACATTAGAAAAATCCAAGCTTGTTACACTCTCCGGCACTTCCAAAAAGCATTGCGAATTTTCACAGCCAAAGTAGTCATCTGTCATCTTGCCAACTTCTGTAATACCTTCTTCAAAAACAACAGTTCTTGCTTGGTAAACGGAAATTCTGGAATCTGTCAGCCACTCCGGAACAATGCTCGGGTTATTATATCCGTCTGTATCCCAACGGCTAACATAGTATTTTTCCATGCTGCCAGTACCAGAAAACGTCATTGTGGATTCGCTCTCGTTGTACGTCCATGTGATGTTGTCCCCCTCTGCACCGCAGGTACCGGAATACACAACATCTGCTGCATCTACCATTACAGAAGTGTTTGCCGTTGCGACATCAACCGCTGCCGCCGGCAAAGCAAGGCAGTTCACACTGCCAATCAATGCGGAAAAGAGAAGTACGTTTTTCAAAATCTTTTTCATAGAAAACATCTCCTTTCATGAAAAGAAAATTACAGTTCTACTTGTCCTGCTACTACCTTAGAGTACAGTATAACGTCCTGATCGTCCAGTCTTCCGTCGCGGTTAATATCTGCGGAAAGTTTTGCTAAATCAATCGGAGCAGTAACACCCTCAAACCCAAAGTCTAAAGCTTCATCTGCATTAGCAGCATTTTTATTAAGTCTTGCCATATAAGTTGCAATTGCATTCCAGTCAAGATCATCTACTTCGCCATCTCTGTTCAAATCTGCCCGTGCATATGTAGCAACATCAATGGTAGAGCCATTTGATGTATATGTATAATCATATTGAATGTGATTGCGAAGTGCAGCTTCACTTTTTACCTTACTAGTATAAGTTACATAAGCAGTGCAAATAACCTTAGATTCAGCAGTCGGATACGATTTCAAGTTTGAAATTGTAATATCATCATATATAGTCGAATCATCATCATCCATAAAATAGGAACCAGAAGTAGAAACCACACCATTATATCCAGTATAAGTGTGCGAAGAACTTGCACCGCCAATATCGCTAATAAAATCAGCATTTGCCCACAAGTTAACCGATGCACGTCCCTTAGCATTTTTAGCATTCGTAGTGATAATAGCAATATGGTGTTCTGTTCCAATCAAATAATTGCTGTAATACGCTCTTTTTTCTGAATTACTTGCATAAGCAACAACTTCGTTGTTTGTTTCGCCCTCCTGATAAAGATTCATCAGTTCTGTAGTTTCATCAATTGAAAAACCCAGATCGAGCAAATATTCTGCTACCAGCTGTTCATCACCAACGGCATAAGACTGAACAAAATCCGCTTCCTGCACTGCCTCATACTCATCTGCAAATGCCGGAACAGCTGTCGCACTCAACGCCGCCGTCATTGCCAGTGCCGAAACACCAGCTACGGTTTTCTGAATAAACTTTTTCATGTTTCATTTTCCTTTCACAAATAGCTACAACAGCACGCTTTCGTGTGCCGCTGTGCTTCATTGGTTTGTAATTCTGTCATGAAAAAAATTACTTCTTCAGGTTCTGCAGAGCCTTCGGTTCCTTGGGCTGATGACAACTGCCCCAAGAAGCTGCTCCAGCTGCCTTAACTGCGGCACTTTTTCCAACGCCTGCAATTTTTTTCAGCAATGCATTCTGAATCTTGTTCATATCTATTCCCTCCTTTTCTGTTTTTTTGATATTAAAATTAGTACTGCAATACTGAACAAGGTATATGCTGCCAAAGCCGATACTTCAGAAGAAAATACATACAAACCACAACTTAATGCTTCCAAAACAATTACAGCAATGAAAGCTGCTCTGTGATTTCTTTTCTTTTGTTCCTCTGTTAAAGGCTTATTGAGGTTTTCTACCGGTGCATATTTCCACACGATCAACAACACAGTCACTAATAGCAATCCATGTATGGTCGGATTATACACTTCCCTCATGCAACTGAGTTTTGTCATACCTAACGTAAAGAATGTGATCCCTGCAAATGTAAGGTTACATTTCAGATAAGAATCCGCATGATAACCGCCAGTCCACTGACGAACTGTAACAAATATCACATAGTACAATACAGACAAGAAAAACATGTTCAAGACAATTCCGACCGCCATTGTTATCAACAACCCCAAGGCTGTAGAAATCAGAATTTCGAATCCATATTGATAAATTTCGACTTCTTGTTCCGCAATCACTTTTTTTTCGCACAAAAAATGCGATATGGACTTTCCCAGAAACGTGATAATTTTTATCACCTTCTTTCCGCTAAGTCAATCATATCGCATTTTACCACAAAAATCAATACTTAGTTCCCCAAATGCAGGTTTTAGTTCCCCAAATGCAGATTCCCCTCCAGAGGGAGAAGAACATCTGCATAAAACATACCCTCCTTTTCATAAAAATCGATCAGACCGTTTCGTTTTACCACAAGATCTGTGACAGAACGCAATCCCCAGCCATGCAGCTTTTTGTTTCCTTTTCCGGTTTTTAGTTCCTGATTCTTTTTCAAAACCGACGAAGCAATTGTATTTCTGACTACAAGCCGATAATAGCCGGCTTCTTCCGAGAGCGTCAGCAGTATCTGTGCATTTGACGGATTTTTCTCACAGGCTTCTATCGCATTGTCCAGTAAATTAGACAATATAATGCTAAGATCAAACTCTAAATCATGAGGAATTTGAACCACTAACCGCAGTGAGGTAGCAATTCCTTTGGATTGTGCATCATTGAATTTTGCATTCACGACAGCATTTAACATCGTACTGGAGCACTGTACCTGTGATAAAATCGTATTTACTTTTCGTTCCTTGAATTGTTTTGCATATTCCAATGCTCCGGAACAATCCCCCTGTTCTATCATGCCGCATAAGCAGTCGATCCCATTTCGAAAATCATGACGAAGAATCGAAATTTCTTCATACTGCTGCTGTAGACGCTGCATTTCATCTTGCTGCCGCTGTAACTGGATTTCCATAATATCTCGTTCTTTTTCAATTTGACCTGTGCGGTTCATTTTTCTCAGAAATATAAAAATAACAACATCTAATCCAGACAGAAGCAACGTAATTGCAAGATAAACATATGCTGTGAGATAATTATTCACAAGCACAAAATGAATTGCAAATCCAATAAAAAGTGTAAAAAGAAATGCTGATAATATGATAATCCACTCATTACGTTTGAAATGATATTCTTCTTTTCTGCGAAATGATAGTATGAACTCTGTTGCTGCAAAATACAATAATTTTGTAATAAATAAACAAACAATACGCTCTACACTCTGTGCGGATTGAAGCTGTAATATTGAGATATTTGTAAGAGCACTGATTGCCGAAATCACCGGAAGATTGATAAAATATACTAAAACATAATTGATGATTGAAATCAGTACTTTTTCAAATGTGCTTCCTTTTAAAAAAATGACGGAAAATACAATTTCGATCAACAAGCAACTGAGAATCAAAAACGTTTCGTTTGCCACCCCAAAAGTTCCTGCCATATCTGTTGCAAACAACAGCAAAAACAAAAGAAGCCATTTCAAAATGCGATAATTTTTCGATCGGAACTTAAAATATTGAATCAGCATTCGTGTAACGATCATACACTCTACCATAACCGCAAGAATTTCTGTGCATTTCCAGATCATAGCACACCCGCCTCCCGAATCAATCGCTGATACTGTAGTTTTGCTTCTTCACTTCTGCCACGACTTAATGGAACTTCTTTGTGATAATTTTTCAAATACACCTGATCTCCCTTGATTTGCAAAATCCAAGCATAATTCACAAGATAGCTTTTATGCACCCGAATAAACCCTTTTTCTGCAAATTGTTTTTCCAATGCATTCATCGTATATGAATGCATTGCAAGCCGAATGGATTCATTTTGTGCATTCACGAAATAAGTATCATGCCGAATAGAATAAAAGTATACAATATCGGAAACCTTTTGTTCAAACGCCTTTTTCTGCCCTATATCAAACCTAACTACTGCAGATTTTCTTTTTAACGAAGCACAAAAAGAAGAAATCATTTCCTGTGTATCACTGAGAAGTTTATTTTTACGAACAAAACGATATGCATTATAGCGAAACGTTTCAAATACAAAATCATCATGGCTGGATACAAATACAAGTGTCGTATCCACCCCATTATCACGAAATTTTGAAGCAAGCTGAATTCCCGACATTTCCGGCATATCAATATCTAAAAAAATAAGATCATAAACATTTTTTTCACAGTGTTCCAAAAAACATTCGGTATCTGTGTATGTATCAATTTTACAAATTTCATTATGCTCCAGAAGCAGCTCTGAGATCTGCTTTTGATATGTTTGAAGAAATACAGCTTCATCATCACACATTGCGATTCGAATCACGCCATCTACGCTCCCTTCGACACATTCTTCCTCATTTTTATCATACCACAATTTTTTCCAAAAAGCAAGACACCTTTCTGCTTCAAAAACAGAACCGCACACGCTCATACGCAAAAAGAGCCACACCCTTTCGAGTGTGACTCTTTTTCTGATGCCGCCCAGAGCCATCTGAGCATGCAGTTACTTTTTACGCCGCTTTGTCAGGATTGCCAGAAGCAGTGAGAATCCGCAGGCTGCGATCAAAATGGTGATGTGCAGTGTGGTATCTCCGGTTTTCGGCGTTCCCGAAATGTTTTGCTGCCGCGGAAGCGGTATCCGCTTTGTTTCAGAGGTCTGTGCAGAAACATCTGCCGCCGTTGTTGTCGTCTGCGTGTGATGACCTGCCGCATGCTCTCTGTTTGCAGCTGTTGTGGTAGTCGTGACAGTGTCCCCGCTCACGTGATTTTTCCGCAATGTGGTCTGTCGAATGCTGGTGGAAGCACCCGATGTTTCGCAAGTGCTGTTCACCGTTGTTGCGGTAACTGTGGTAGTTTGTGTCGTGGTATGCGTGCTGTGGTGTGTGGTCTGTGTTCCAGTCGATGCACTGCTGTCTGTCGTTCCCGTGCTGGTGGTTCCAGTCGTGGAAACTGTCGCAGAAGTGGTGCGGCTGGTCGGTGCCGCAGACGTGGTATTCGTCTGAGATACCGTAGTCTGCATCGTTTGTTTCGGCGTTGTCTGGGTGGTAGTTTGACTGGTGGTATGTGTCGTAGTTGTCACGCTGGTCGGACCTGCACTGGAGAGTGTCACCGTTGCTGTAGTCTGCTGTGTTGTCGAAGATGTCGTGCGATGTGTTGCGGAAGTAGTGACTGACGTGCTGCCAGTAGTCGTTACAGTAGCTGTCGTGTGGGTCGTTCCCGTGGTTCGGGAAGTCGTCACAGATGTTCTCTGGGTAGTGATACTGGTTGTGCCGGCAGTCGTTCTGTGACTGGTGGTATGTGTCGTGTGCGTGGTTGTTTTTGCAGTCGTATGTGTTGCCGGTGATGCGGTGACTTTCGCTGTTGTTGTGTGTGATGTGCTGTGGGTAGTCTGTTTCGAGGTTGTAACGCTGCTGGTGGTTTGTTTCGTAGCTGTAGTATGCGTACGTGTGGTTGCAGTAGTATGAGACGACTGCGTTTTCGCTGTAGTCCGTGTTGTTGCCGTGCTGGTTTTCGTAGTGCTTGCTGTAGTCCGTGCTGTTGTCGTGCTGGTTTTTGTAGTGCTTGCTGTAGTCCGTGTTGTTGTGGTGCTGGTTTTCGTAGTGCTTGCCGTAGTCCGTGTTGTTGTTGCTGTACTGGATTCTGTAGTGCTTGCTGTAGTTTGTGTTGTTGCTGTACTGGTTTCCGTGGTACTGCTTTCCACAGAGGTAGTTCCCGCAGATGCCGAAGTACTGGTCTGTGTCGTCGATTCCGTAGAAACTGCGGTTTCGGTTGTTGTCGTAACAAGATCTGTAGCCGTTGTTGTTTCCGTAGATTCTTCCGGATCACGATTCAGAAAGACATTCAGAAAAGCCATATCCTCGCCCTTGGCGATGTTGAATCCTTCCAGACAAGTTCCGGACGTGACGCCCTTTTCTTCTGGGATTCCCGGAATCATACAGCCGTCCAACGTGCGTTCCTCTGCACGAATCTCCACACTGCCCGACGATATGTCAGCATATTCTTCCGCATTGTATCCTGCCGGAATCGAATCGATCCACAGGCGGTATCCTGCCAGATATGTGACACCGTCCACCGTCACAGACAGCGGCAAGTCGTCGAAACGGTATTGTCCGTCTGCATTGGTATAGGCAACTTGTTTTGCTTCAGGCAGCAGTTCCCACTTTCCGTTGCGGCGATAATACTGCCGGAGTATGATCTTCACATTGGCGATGCCAGATTCGCCGTCGCTGATCTGATGATCTCGGTCTGCATCGTCCCAGACAATACCGGAGATCGATACATGAGAATCCTTCTGCACAATGCCGCCGTCATATCCGGTGACATCTGCCGCCTTTACAATGTCATAGTCCACGCCGCGAACCTGACAGCAATACGGTGTATTTCCGCTGAACGCTTTCGCCAGGATCAGGAATGTATCCGGCTCCTGCAGATCCAATGTGACGGCGATCAGATCACTGTCCTTGTCGCTGTCAGCAGCCGCATGATATTTCGTTGCAGCATATCCTTCCGGCATTTCACAAAGCTGCATCTGATACCCCACTAAATATCTCTGACCGTCCTTTTCTATGTAGGTCGGCAGGTTGTCAAAGCGGTAGTGTCCGCCAGATGCGGTTGCCGTTGGCGTGCCAGTTGCCACAGGTGTTGCTGTCGCTACCGGTGTGCCTGTCGCAACAGGTGTTGCCGTTGCGACTGGTGTGCCAGTTGCCACCAGCACAAAGCTGTCGTCCAGTTTCCAAGTGGTATCGCGGCTGTCGTAATAGCTCCGCGTCAACTTGACTGATGCAGTTGCAACGCCCACTTCGTTTTCGTCCTGTATGCCGTTGTAGTTCTCGTCATTCCAGATGTAGCTTTCAATGGACGCAGTTTCGATTGCAGTCAAGCCGCCGTCATAGTCCGTGTTGTCCTTTGCCTTGACAATGTCATAGGCATTGTCCCCCACGTTCCTGTCGTAGAAGTCGTTGCCGCTGGACGCTTCTGCCAATATGATCACTTCGTCTGCATCTTCATACAGATGTAACGTATCTGCAAACAGATCGCTGTCCTTGGCTGTATCCTCTCCGATTCGGCACTTGGTCGCTGCGTAGCCCTTCGGCATCTCGCAAAGCTGTAACTGATAACCGGCAAGATAACGCTCGCCGTTCCGTTCCACAAATGTAGGCAGGTTGTCAAATCGGTAATAGCCGCCAGATGTGGAGGCTGTCGGTGTGCCGGTTGCCACAGGTGTTGCCGTTGCTACCGGTGTGCTTGTCGCTACCGGTGCACCATCTGCAACCAATGCAAAGCTGTCGTCCTGCTTCCACGTCTTATCAGAATCATCATAATATTTCCGTGTCAGCTTGACCGTTGCGGTTGCAACGCCCACTTCGTTTTCGTCCTGTATGCCGTTGTAGTTCTCGTCATTCCAGATGTAGCTTTCAATGGACGCAGTTTCGATTGCAGTCAGACCGCCGTTGTGCGGTGCGACAGATTTCGCCAGATTTGCCGGTGCATATGTGGTACCTGCAATGGTAATGGTATGCTCCCGATCTGCATCAGTTGCCTTCGCCGCCAAAATGATGTGCGACTCATCCTTTGCCAGCAGACTGCCGTCACAGGGATTCAGGAAACTGTTTTCCAGAGCCTGCTCCGATTCCGCATACTGCTTGGTCACCGCATAGGTATCCGGCACAGTTGCCAGATCCAACCGGATCTGATAGCCATAGATGCGATCCTTGTTGCCAGAAGTGCTGCCATCTGACAGGTCTGCCGGCACGTGAACGTCCAGATCCGTAAACTGATACTCGCCGTGATCCACAATTTCAGAAACCTCACCAAATGCAGTATCCGGTATCCAGTTTCCGTTTTCATAGATCTCACGGGTCAGTATCACGCGAACCGAAGTTGCCACCGGCACTTCATTGGAATTATACAAACCGTCATAGTTCGCATCGTTCCAAATGGTACCGCGAATCACGCCCTTGTCCTGCTGCTTGAGTCCGGCATCATAATGTCCGGTATTCTTGCCGCATGCAAGGTCTACTGCGTACATGGTACCGTTGCTGTCCGGAACTTCCCGTACAGAAGCACCATTCTGGTTTCCGTTGGCATCGTCATACGCATTTGCCGCCGGAACAATGTATTCGTTCGCACTCGTCAGATATGTGCTGTCCAGTCGGAGGTCGCTGTCCTTGGTGCGGTCAGTTCCCACACGATACTGTGTCGCCAGATAATTGCCGCGGAGATTTTCCAGACAGAGCTGATAGCCTGCGGCAAAATCCATATTGTTGATTCTCACCCAGGTGGGCAGATTCGCCAGTGTGTATTTGCCGTCTGCATCTGTGCTTGTGCTGGCTGTATACGCCGTGTCGTTCGGCTGCCACTGGCTGCCGTCATAATAATACTGTATTGCCTTGACGGTAACATTTGCAATTGCCGCCTTGTCCTCTGCGGTATTTGCCGCATCATCTGCTTCGTCCTGCATGCCGTCATAGTTGTGGTCGATCCAGATCCGTCCGGAGATGTCCCCTACTGCCAACTGTGTAAAGCCGGCATCATAACCGGAAACATCTTCCTTTCGGAGAATATCTCTGCCGTCCACTGCATAATCCGTGCTGTCCGTATCCGCAGCCGCACAAACAAAATAGGTGTCTTTCGTCAGATAACGGCTCTCCGCATCCAGATCGCTGTCCCTTGCGGGATCATCGCCCTGCCGGTACCAGGTAATGGTGTAATTGTCCGGCACATTGCCTGTCATTTTCAGCTGATAATAGCTGAGATAGGTCTTGCCGTCCACATTGCAGAACGTATCCACATTGTCAAACCGGTACTCGCCGTTGGCATCAGAATCCTTCTGGGATATGCCGGTAGGCTGATAGTTGCCGTTGGCATCGCGGTAGTACTGCTCCAACGTAATTTTTACACCGGAAATGTTTCCCTCGCCGGTATCCTGCAAGCCGTTATAATTCGCATCGTCCCAGACACGTCCAACGATCTGTGCCTTTTCGACCTGCTTCAAACCGCCGTTCCAGTCTGTCTGGGCTGCGGCATCTGCAATGTCATAGTCACTGCCGTTGTAGTGCTTTCGGTATGTCGAATCGGTTTCTGTCTTTGCCTCAGCAGCCAGAATCAGATACTGATCCGGTGCTGTCAGATAGAGGTTCTCGCTCTGATACGGGTTTTCAAGTCTTTGGAATTTGCTGTCGCCGCCTGCCTTGGTAATGCCGTAGGTGATCTTACCGTCAGCGTCCTTCGGCAGTGCGTCCAGCTTCAGCCGATAGCCAGCCAGATACCGCTCGCCGCCGATCTCCACAAATGTGGGAACATTTTCGAAATGATAGTCCCCGTTGCTGTCGGTGTTTACAGTTGCAGTGTAATTTTGCTGTGCTGTCGGCAGCCATGTGGTGCCGTCCCAGTAATACTGCTCCAGCGTCATCGACAAGCCTTCCATGCCAGCTTCTTCCGCCGCCATGCCGCCGTCATAATCGGCATCATTCCAGATTCGTCCGCTGACAGACGTTGTCTGGAACGCCCGAACGCCGCCATGGTACTCGTTCTTGCTGTCACGGCTTTCTGTGATGTCGTAGATCGTATCCGTATTCGGAACTGCACTGTAAGTGCGGTCGTAATACGTGTTGTACTGCGGTGTGTTTCCGGTATGTTCTCCGGTAAACGACTGTGCCTCTGCTGCAACGATCAGATATTCCTGCTCGCCCATGAGAGTGAGTTCGCTGTTCTTCCAGTGCAGCTTGTTGTCGTTGGCAAGTACAGTAACTGCATTGCCGTCCGGCAGTGCATCTAAGTGCAGCTGATACCCAGCCAGATACCGCTTGCCGCCGACTTCCGCGTAAGTGGGAATACCTTCAAAATGATACAGACCGTTGCTGTTGGTCACTGCGGTCATAGTCGCCGCAGTCTTTTTCCAGGTCGTTCCGTCCAGATAATACTGATACAGTGTCAAATGGAGATCGCCGCAGCCGCTTTCGTTCAAATCCATTGTGCCGTCATAATTGAGGTCGTTCCAGATTCGTCCGTCCATTGCCGCAGTCTGTATGGATTTCAGTCCGCCGTTGTATACGCCGTCAGAATCTCTTGCGGTAACAATATCATAATCGACATTGTCGTACTTCCGCACGTAGTATTCGTGGAATCCTGACTCCTTGCTTCCGGGTGCACCGTGAACAGCCTTCTTTGCCAGCAAAATATACTCGTCCGGCTGGTTGAAGTCCACGGTATGGTCTGTGTTAGAATCCTGAGACGCTGCCAGCAGGTCACTGTTGATGCAGCTTCCTGTGGGATCCAGCACCTGATACTTTGTCACAGCATAACCGTCCGGTACCGCGTTCAGCCGCAGACGATAGCCTGCCAGATACATCTTTCCGTCAACCGTTACAAAGGTCGGCTGCTTGGAGAACTGATATTTGCCTGTCTTTACCACAGTTTTTGCGGTGACCGTCTTATGCAGCTTCCAGCTTCCGGTATCGTCCAGATAATACTGATCCAGATAGACCGTCTGCTGTGTCGGCATTGCCGTTTCACCGGTTTCCTGCAAGCCGCTGTAATTCTTGTCGAACCAAACCACGCCCTGAATCTTTCCGGTTTCGAACGCTTTCAGACCGCCGTTATAAATGTCAGTCACGTCTGCATTCAATATGGAATCGTATTCCTTGTTTGTGACAGCATCAGTCAGATTATAGGGAGCGTTGCCTTGTGCCGGCTGTGCTGTCAGGAAGTAATCTCCATTGCCTGGTGCAGTCAGATAATTCGTTTCTGCAATCCAGTCGCTGTCTGTTTCCGCGGAATCTGTTGCCTGACGATATCGTGTCACCGCATATCCCTCCGGCACGTCCGCACGAATGCGGTAATATGCCAGCTGATCTGTGCCGTCAACCACAAAGTGGGTCGGCACTTTGGTAAACTGATATACGCCTTTGGCATCAGTTTCCACAGTCATGTCATTGTTCATGTGAACAAACTGCTTTACGGCAGCATCATAGCGATACTGTTCCAGCGTGACAGAAACGCCGCTCTTGCCCTTTTCACCGCTGTCCAGAATGCCATTGTAATCCGTATCTTCCCAGATCCTGCCCTTTACTGCCGCAATGTTGCGTTTTTTCAGACCGGCATTGAGATTTTCATAATCTCTTGCTGTTACCAGATCATAGTACTTCTGCTGTGCAGTATTCGGCGTGTCGATATTTTTGATGTTCGTGCCGCAGACATATGCCCAGTTGTAATCCGTATACGGTTCTGCATCGTTGGACTGTGTGCCTGCCTTTGCCTCCCGTGCCGGAATCAGCATTTCGTGATTGCCTTGCAGCACAGTAACCGGCAGGTCACCTGTCCGCTGGCTGTCCTCGACACCGTCGGCATCGGTCACATACAGTTTGCTGTAAACCTTTGACGGATCTGCATCGTTCCAGTACTTCGTTGCCGCATAATCTTTCGGCATTGTTTTCAGGAGTACCTGATAGCCTGCCAGATACCTTACGCCGTTCTTTTCCACATAGGTGAGAAGATTGCTGAACGTGTAGGTTCCGTCTGTTTTGGTTTCGTGTGTCCGGAATGCTGCATTTTCCAGCACCCATTCGCCGTCGCGGTAGAAATACTGCTGTAAGTGCACAACTGCCGGATTCTTGCTGTTATGATATGCTGCTTCGCCGTCGTCCTGAATACCATTATAGTTGGTATCCTCCCAGACCACGCCGCTGACAGAGGCGGTTTCAAATGCTTTCAGACCGCCGTCATAGCCGTCATAATCCTTTGCCTTGATGTAATCGTAGGCATAATCATGATTTCCGTCGTGCACTGCTGCATCATCATAGAGAATATACGGTTCAAAATAGGTGTTTCCGTCAATGCCTGCCTCAGTTTCCGGCTGGGACTTCTGTGCAGTGATGAAATAGTCACCGTCTGCTGGGGAGGTCAGATAAGATGCAATGTCATAATCTGTATATCCTGCTCCGTGCTGTCCGTTCTGCGAGATCAGGTGGCTGTCGATCACTTGGGTTTCCGCATCGCCGTTCTGCCGATAGCGGGTAACAGCATAGTTTTCCATGCCGCTGGGCAGCGACAGCAGCTTCAGACGATAATGTGCCAGCACCTTTTCCCCATTGATTTCCGCATATGTGGAAACACCGGAGAATGTGTACTTGCCGTCTGCATCAGTTTTTACAGTACAATTTCCGCTTGTTACCGGTACATAGGTACCATTTTGCAGAACATACTGTTCCAGCTGAACAGTCGCTCCAGCAATTCCCTTTTCATAGAATTGAGTCGTGCCGTCCACATCGGTCACGGTATTGCGGATACCGTCATAGTCAAATGCCTCCTGATATTCTCCGGCTGCATTTTTACCGTTGTCCTCCCACAGATAACCGGTTACTTCAGAAGTCTGAATCTCCGTAAAGCCGCCACTGTAGTCCAGCAGACGCTGTGCTTCGCCGGTATCATAGTAGGTGTCCTTATAGGCAATGACATTGTTGTTCTGGTTTGTCGTTTCTCCGGCAATAATAATGATGTCGTCTTCTTTATCATAGTTGTGATATGTTGCTGTGATATTGCCGTTTTCGTCATACTCGAACCAGTCATCGCCAATGAGGTAGTGCTGCATATTACCGGTATATTGCAGGTCACTGTTTTCCGTAGAACGGTTGTTCGGATACTGCTTATACTTGGTGATCGCATACTTCTGGTACAGCTGGGGATTCTTTGCCGGATCGACGTACAGCCGATAGCCAGCAAGATATTCCCTGCCGTCCTTTTCGTAGTAACTGGAAACATTCTGGAATACATAAGAACCGGACTCCGAAGTTTTTATATCGCGGTCCCCACCGGTAATGGCTACCCATTTTCCGGTATCGCCGTCATAATAGAACGGCTGCAAGGTCACGGTCACACCCTCGATACCCTTTTCAAAAGTATCCCGAATGCCGTTGTAGTTTTCGTCGTCCCAGATCCACTGTCCGATAAATCCACGGGAGCCGTCCACAAATCCCAGAGAAATGCTTCTGTTGATCTGGAAGGTCTGACCGTCATTTTCATACAGCGGCTTCTGGTTTTTGTCGTAAGGCACACCGGTCAGGAACGGCCGTGTGCGGAAGTTGTTCACCGCCTTGGTCAGATCGTTATCATCTGATGCTTCCAGCGGATCGTTGTGCAGAACAAACGGCGAAGGCTTATACGGAGTAGCAGAACTGCCCTCATATTTTGCCACTGCCACATAGTTCTGGTTCGGATACAGACGGAACTGATAATAGCCTTCATCACTGGTGCGGACGACTGCCGGATTTCCGTCACCGTCTACTGCAATTTCCGATGCGATGTTGCCGTCTGCATCGACTTCGTGCATTTCCACCGTCACATCTTTCAGCTTCTTTTCGGCTTCCTGCATGATGCCGTCGCTTTCGATGGTGCCGTTGTTGTCTGTTTCATCGCCCCATGCCCAGCCGCCGTAAGTGTATCCTCTGGAAACACCCAGCATATAGGAAGTCATGGCGGTGTCATATGCCTGATGCTTTGTCAGATCTTCTTCCACCGCATCTACATGAATCGGTGCCGTCTGTACGATCAGCTGTCCGGACGAAGCCTTTGTGTTGGCAATTTCGTTGGCAACTGCCGTATGGTCATCTTCTGTGCGAATGCCAGTATAGACGACCTTTCCGTCACGGTATACTTTCAGTGCTGTGCCAGTCTGTCCCAGTTCCCGTGTTGTAACCGAGTACTGATCGTATCCCTGCGGCAGTGTATACCGCAGCCGGTAATCTCCCGGTGTCAGATTCGACAGCATGAAGTAGCCCTGATTTCCGTAATAGTCGCTTTCGGTGGTATAAGTCACCGGTCCGTCAAACGTATACTGATAGGAATTGGTGTTGTTTTCTACAATGGTTTTCGGCTGACCAGTTTCCTCGTCAATGACAACATAACGTGTCTTTTCCGGATTCGGGTTGCTGTCAGGATCCGGATCGGCAATCACTGCCTCACCGTTGACGTTGACAGAATAACCCTTCTTTGTCAGCAGTTCCACCTTTACGCCATTGATACCCGGATCGTCCGGCTTTCCGTCAAAGTCAATATCGGTCGTCCATTTGCCGGTAGGCAGCAGCCGTCCGTTGGCAGACATCTCATATTCTGCTTCGTTACACTGAGCGTCATAGTTGAGGTCGCTCCAGACATAGCTGCCGATATAGCCCTTTCCGCTGGGTGCAGAAATATAGGCACCGGCCTGTGTGTTTTCAAAGACCTGATAGTTCTTGCCGATCGCACTTGCAGAATCATAGCCGGAAGCAAAGGTGTTCCATTGTGTCACACCCTCTACCTGCTTGCGAATGCTCTCCGCAGATGCTGCACTTTCATTCTCGTCCTCAGTTGTAGGTGTACCAACATACTTCGGCAGATTCAGCGGTGCATGCATCTCATAGTAGAGTTCCATACGGTTCTTTTTGTCCAGTCTGGTGTTGGCATTATTCATCTGTGCCCAGATTGCACGGATCCCCCGTACCAGCCGATCGTATTCGGCATCAGAGATCCTGCCGGCTTCGTGATCGCCGATCAGTTCAGACAGCTTGACAAAATACGAATTCTTTCCGTTTACATCTTGATACAGACTCCGGTAGAAATTGTTTTTCTCGGTATCCATCAGATCATCTGCCGGCTTCGGGAGGAGGCTGACATCCTGCAGCACATAGCTGCCGTTCTTCTTGATGATCGGTCCGACCCAGACGGTGTACATAGACGGATTCAGATTTACTGTACCGCTGGTGGATACTTGTTTCAGCTGCACAGAATCCGGAATCAGATAACCGTTCCACTTCGATTTTCGGGGTACGTTCGAATCAGTTGCCTTGGTGTCCTCTGTATAGGGCAATACATCATAGAACAACAGCGTCTTATATTCTGTATCCGCATCTGAGCTGTTCTGCATGGAAATGGAGTAAGAGTAATTGCCGCCCTCCTGTACCCGAACCGGAATTGCCGCCTTTACGGAATCCAGATCGGAAGTGGCTGTTTTCATTTGTGTGACATTATCGATCGAAAGCAGGGTAATTGCCTGTGATGTGATCGTCAGTGTCATATCGCCGCTGCTTTTGTTGTCGTTGACATCATGGCTGTCTACTTCATAGGCAACGATCTTGACTTTTCCCTGCTTGTCCGGAATATACGGCCGGAAAGAACCGTTTTTAAAACCATATGCCTTTGCCTGCATCAGTTCCGCAGAAACGATGTTACTGTTGCTGATGTCCAGCGGCACCATGAGTTCTACCACAATACGCTGTCCCGGCTCCAGAGTTCCGGAGAACTTGAAGTTGACGATCTTCCGGTTCAGTACATTGGTGGAGATCGGTTTTGTCACAAAGTAGGGGTTGGGGGTCTTCTGCGTGTCCATAGCGACTTCGGTGTTTGTCACGTCTGCATACGGGAGTTTTTCCACGTCTACTTCTGCCAGTGAAACATCACCGTTGTCTTTCAGGGAAACAAATTCGCCCTTTTCGTTTTCAATATGCCATGTCCACTGCGGTGTCACATCGTCCAGATTCTTCGCAGGCGTTACCACTTGATTGTCGCTGTTCTTTTCCGCAGTGCTGGTGTAATGATCGCCGACGAAATAGCCGTCAATGCTACCGTTGGAGTCGTCCTGATACTGCACATACTGGAATGCGTCCGCAGAGAGCGATTCCAGATACGGCAGTGCCAGAGAAACCGTAGGATCAGACAGCTTGTCTGCCTCTGCATTTTTCCGGTTATACGTACTTGTGTTCAGCAGTTCCTGACTAAGATTCTTATAAGTCACTGTATATTTCAGCATCTTGCCGGTACCGCTGGAAATACCGCTGGTATTGGAATCCCATTTGTATTCCTTGTTTGCAGCACCGCTGAAATACTTGGCATCAATATCGATACCCAGCCACGGCAGCTGCGGATCCAGATAGAAGCCCACTCTGGACTCATCACCGGAAACCGCATACTTGAAGTCATCGCTACGCAGGATCACGCTGGCGAAATGGTTGTTGTGTACAGAATTGGAGATAGACGGGTCATTCGGTGCAGTGGTAAATGCCACATGGGGGCTGTTTTCCTTGATGCTTTCGCTCAGTGGCTCCAGACCATAGTGATACTTGTCCACATCGTTGCGGTCCTGTCTGCCCTCTGTGGTGTCGTCTGCATCTGCATTTACATACAGTCCCTTCGGCACCGGAAAATATCGGGGTGCCTCTGCGTTGGTCAGCCGGACCTGAGTTCCGGAAATCGTTTCCGTAAAGCCCTCTGTCCGAATCACCCAACGCACCTGACGAATCGATTTGTGCAAATTGATGCTGCCGCTTGTGATCTGCTGCTTCAGCGTTTCGTTGGTGCTGTCAAAATGCAGGTTGCCGGCTTCCAGTGAAATCGTCTGGTTTGCGTCCAGTGCATAGCCCTGTTCTTCGCCGATGCGTACCCACCAGCTGGTTCCCTTGCCGTTGTTGGCACAGGCATTTGAATAAATGCCGTCGTCCTGCTCCGTTTCCGGTGCAAGGAATGCTTCTTCATTGGCAGGGTCCGTGCTGATCAGTGCATACGGATACACTTTCAGGTGCTTTTCCAGAATGTCATGAACCAGCTGCTGGTCTGCGGCATACTCGGTTTCCAGTGCATCTGCTGACGGGATCGCCCAGTTACCGGTAGAAATTTCCGTTACATTCGGATAAACCAGCTCTGAAACGTGAGGCAGCACGTCCGGTTTGTTGACCGGTGCCACCTTCGTGGTACCACGCAGCGTTGCGTAGTTTGCCAGATTGTAGTTGACCACGAATTCATTTACCGATGCGGTATCGTTAGACACCTGATCGATATAGCTGACAGTTTTATAAACCTGCTTAATATGCGGGTCTTCCGCAATGACAATGGAGGAGTTCGGGTCGTTGACACGCACACGCTCATAGTTCAGATCTGCACGCACTGTGGTTTTCGGTACAGTAACAGCAACTTTCGCAGAAGAAGCAGTCAGATAGATCTCACCCGGCACAACGCCGTCAAAAGGTTCGATCTCCGGAATGGCATCGTTCTTTGTACGATTGGTATCCTTCACCCGCACTGCATTTTGCAGCTGCATGCCCTCCATGGTCTGTCCGGTGAAGTTGAAATCATAGGTATCATATACAATGTCACTTGCCGGCACTTCCTGCCGCTGTTTCTTTTCATAGACGATATTGCCATAGTCGTTGTATACATAGCCGTTCTCGTCCTGCTTCGGCATCAGGCAGCCGCCGCGGGTGTAGTACTTGCCGTCTGCATCACGTTCTGCAAACAGACCGTCCTTTGTAATGGCGAACTTGCCGTCTGTCTGTTCAAACGTTGCATAGACCTTGGCATAATAATCCTCCCAGCTGCTGTCCGTATCCGCCGGCACTTCCAGATTGTCGATTCGTGTCTTGATCTTAAAGTTCAGCGTGCCATTAAAATAGCCCGCCGGATGACAGCCTGCCACATAGGTGTTGTCATTTGTGCAGTCGAAGCCGTCATCTTTCGGCGTGGTGATCTCGAATACCAGCGTTTCACCGCCACGCTTTGTGGCAGAATCTGCCCGTGTCAGTCCGTCCGCCGTATTTTCTGCCGGTGCAACTGCTCCGGCAAAGTACCGCTGTGTCAGCTCAATGCCCCAGCCGGCAGCCTTTGCCTCTGCCATGGTAAATGTCTGCTTTTTCCCCGACTTATCGGTGTATTCCAGATAGTAGTCGTCCAGCAGATCGTCCTCGTCCCAGTACCGTACATTTTCCGGCAGCTGGAATGTGACAACCATTTTGGCGTGGAAGATGCTTCCGCGGTAACGATAGTCTGCCTCCGACTGGCTGGAAACCTTGGCACTGTACCAGAGAATATCACTGTAGTCAAAGTTTTCCCCGTTGTTCTGATACTGCTGACGGTTTTTCACTTCGTCCAGATCTTCCTTGTTTCCGGCAAAGCCCTTTTTGCCTTCTTCGGTCTTTTCAGCAGCTACCATGTTCTCCGCCTTTAAAGACGGAGTCTGCGTGCGGATCTTCAGCGTATTCACAACGCCGGAATCCTGCATCACATTGGCAGAAGTAATATCCTGGAAAAGCATATCACTGCTGTTGTCACGCAGTGTCACATCGCGGTTCAGTGTGGAACGAATTTCCTCCGACAGCGGCTTGTCCTTTCGGTACTCGTCCATTTCCATGGGATCGCTCTCGGCGTACCGGCTCATGCTGCCCAGCATATAGGTACCTTTTTCGTACTTATGGGTCAGCAGAACGTAAGGATCCGGATTGGTGGTCGAAAGTCCGTCCTTGTCTGTATCCGGACGCATGGGCAGCGTATCCTGAGAGGAATCATAGTACACTCTCTCGCTGTAGTATTGCATCAGTACTTCCGTATCGGTTGCTGCAACTGCGTCCTTTCGCTTGTCTGCACTCCGGTAATCATACGTATCATAAGCGTTTACAGCTGCTCTCAGATTTACCGGCGAACATACCTCGTACGGATTTCCGGAAATGTCGTTGTCCGTGATAAACTGGTACGCGTTCACTCTGCTGGAAACATAGGAATAGTTGTTCAGGTAATTTTCCAGCAGGTCTTCGTCTTCCACGCCGTTGATCACATCGTCCGGCTCTGCATAAGTAAAGGTCTTGATGCAGAAATTGTACAGACTGCCATTCCGAATCGCAGCGTCCTTTTCCCGCTTTTCTGCCAGTTCCGCTGCGGTCATTGCCTTTTCGGTATCGTTTTCCTCCCTGGCAAAAATCTGTACCACATAACGCTTGGTAGACGCATCATAATAGACCTCAGTATCATAGAGTGCCTTCTGATCTGCCAGATTGGTAATGGCATCTTTGTTGTACAGTTCCCAGTTCAGAGGCTTGTCATTCTTGGTGTTGTCCGTGGTATAGCGGGAGCCGTCTGCCGCAACCGGAACGATACCATATGGCAGAATATTGGTGATAACCGGCAGAGAAAGCGAACCCTTTTGCCCGCCGTCTGTGCCGTAGCTGTGCAGCGTCTTTTCATGGTTATAGCCGCGTATGCCGACACTGCCACTGTAGCCGTACTGATCCCAGTAATAATTGTTCTCCACATGAACATTGATCCAGTTGACTTCACCCTGTGTTTCGGTGTAGTACTGCTCCACATTTTTGCCGTACATCTCAGTTTCATTACTGCCGATCGTCTCGCTGATGGTTGTCCAGCTGCGTACCAGAGGTTTCCGCAGCACGGCTCTGGTGCCGGTTTCCGCGTAGAACATGGTCTTGCCGCTGCTGTAACGGTCGATGCTGTC
>ERZ827496.1184-NODE-1184-length-32171-cov-3.964099_pt1 | contig 32171 bp, 23 predicted proteins | sample MGYA00519769_ERZ827496 | MGnify/ENA primary metagenome ERZ827496 (study PRJEB31778, sample SAMEA3449327) | human gut metagenome | biome: human gut; feature: human-associated habitat; material: faeces | place: United Kingdom | collected 2010/2012 ...
CCGAAGAAAATGATTGGACTTTCTTTCGCCGCTCCGGCGGCGAAACTCTACGAGGCTCTTTGACAAGCTGCACGGCTGCGTGCCCCGAGTGGGGCGCGCAGCCGTTTGCTATCTTATGCGCGGCGGGCGTCGGATGCCGCAGCGCTCTGCTGCAGCGCGGCCTGCGCCAGCAGCTCCATACTGTCAAATACCTGCGGATAGCGCGCTGCGAGACCGAAGTGCGCAAACGCGGCGCATAGCTGTGCACTGTCAAGCACGACGCAGTCATTGCCGCGGGCAAGCTCCAGCTCGATGATCGAGCGCAGCACCTGCTCACTGCACGCTTTCTCCGGCTGCACACAGCCGAGCAGCGCCTGCACGGGCGCGTCGGGATAGCTGCAGTGCAGCCCATAGCGCCGCGCGGCGAGACCGTAGACATTGGCGGCGCGCACGCCGGGCGTACACAGCACGCTCGCGCGCTGCCGGAGCTTGCCGACGAGCTGTGGCAGCACCGCGCCCGCCGTGCTCAGTACCGGGACGCCGGCCGCTGCTGTAAGCTGCTCGCAGAAAATGCCCGCGCTGTCCGGCACGGCGATGACCGTGCAGCCGGAGGCGGCCAGCACCTCCGCCGCTGCGCGCAGCTTCGGCAGGGGCGGCTGTGTGGACGCTCCGCACAGATACGGCTCGCAGTCCGGCACGGCCGCCGGGCTCAGCGGCAGCAGGACGGCGTGTTCTCCGCCTAGCGCCTGCACGCGGCGCAGGAACTGTGTGATGGCGGCCGGGTCTGCGCCGAGCACGCCGATGTGAGGCTGATCCTGTATCTGCATGATGGACATCTCCTGACGAAAAAAGTCTCCGCGAAGCGGGTATGACCCCATCTTAGCGGAGACTGTGATCCGTCCGGCAACGCTTTGGCATCGAAACGGCATCATTGTGCGTTGAAATACAAAGTATTTTCCACGCGCCACGCCGGCAGGGAAAAGGCCGTGTCGGCGTCCGGGTCATAAAACTGCAGGTAGTCGGTGATGCTGCTGTCCATGCCGTCGTTGTAACTGCCCTCGTTTCCGGCGTTGAGCAGCTGCAGGGGAACGGTGTTTCCACCGCTTGTGCGCAGACCGAGCATTTTTTTCGCCGCTTCCGGCATCGGGATCTGCACCTCGTCGTACGGCACGCCGAGCGCGGCCGCGACCGTGGCGCCGACGCGGGTTTCAAACACGCGCAGCAGGTAATCCCACAGGTCGTTCTGCCGGATCTGGAAGGCATAGCTGTCCGAAAACGTATAACTGAGCGCCAGCACGCAGCCGGTCGCATCGTCGAGCAGGAACTCCGCCGTGTCGCCGCGCGGATTGCGCAGCGCGATGCCCCAGAGGACGAAGCCGCTGCCGTAGCTCGCGTACTGGACGGCCGCGCCCTCCTCCACGGAAAAGCCGCCGCCGAACAGCGCGCTGTCCTTTTCCAGCGCGCCCAGAAGGTCCTGCGCGTACTGCGTCATCTCGGCCAGCGTGTGCGCCGCGGCGCTCTCGTCGAGCTCGACGCGCTCTTTTGCGCCGTAAAACAGGTTCTGCATGCCGTCGGTCAGTTTCCGGCGCAGAACGGTGGCCGGACCCTGCTCGTCGCCGGTGCTGAGGGAAAACGCCGTGTCCTGATCCGCGCGGTCGAGCCGTGCGGCCACGAGGTTCGGCAGGAAGAAGCCGCCCGCCGCGATCGCCAGCACGAGCGCGACTGCCAGCGCGGTGCGCATCCACGGTCTCATACGCGGCCTCCTTTCAGCTCCACGGTCACGACCGTGCCGTTGCCGACGCGGCTCTCAAACTGCATCGTGCCGCCGTGCAGCTGCACGATCTCATTGCACAGCGACAGGCCAAGGCCCGCGCCGCCCTGTGCGCGCGAGCGCGACTTGTCCACGCGGTAAAACGCCTCCGTCAGGTGCGTGAGCGCCTCCGGCGGGATGCCGCGGCCGTTATCGAGCACGCGCACGCGGCAGCCGTCGGGCAGCATCTCCTGCCAGACGTAGATGTAGCCGCCGTTGTCGAGCGCCTTGCGGGCGTTGTCCATGAGGTTGACGAGCAGGGTTTTAAATAGGTCCGGCTCCAGAAAGCACATGCCCTCCGCCGTGCGGTACTGCAGGGCAATGCCCTTCTGGGCGTACACGCGCTTGAGGTGCTCCAGAAGCCCTGCCACGAGGTCGGCCGGGCTCGCGGGTACGAGCTGAAGTTTCGACTGGTCGAGTGAGAGCATGTCCAGCAGCTTCAGCCCCAGTGCCTCGAGCCGCTTGCCCTCGGAGAAGATGTAGTTTGCCGCGTCCATCTGCTCGTCCGGGGTGAGCACCTGACTGCGCAAAAGGTCTGCATAGCCGATGATGGAGGTCATCGGTGTTTTCATCTCGTGCGAGAAGTCGGCCATGAACCGCTCCTGCAGCGCCATGCTCTCCTGAATGCGGTTGACGTTCTGCTCGAGCTGCCCGGCCATACGGTTGAAGTCGGATGCCAGCTGCCCCACCTCGTCGCGCGAGCGCACGGGCGCCCGGTAGCTGAGATTGCCCCTCGCCAATTCCCGCGATGCGCGGGAAAGCGTGCCGAGCGGGCGCGTCAGCAGATAGGACGTGACCCATGCCACGGCCGCGCCGATGGCGATGAGGATCACGAACGTCGTGTGGTAGGCGCGCTGCTGCGTCTGGCGCACGGTGTAGGCCTCCGTCACGTCGAACGCGAGCTGGACGGTCGTGCCGTCGGCCGTGGCGCCGAGCATGAGGTAGTGCCGGCCGTTGCCGGTGCGCACGATGCGCGTGAGCCCGTCGCCGCCGTCGGACGGCTCCGGCGCGGCGTCGAGCAGCGCGGTGTCGCCCGTTGTGGTCATCTGTGCGCCGAATCGGATGCGCGCTGCCGTGCTCGACCCGCCGCTGCCGAGCTTGTGCAGCACGAGCGCGACGGTGTTGGCCGCCGTGCCGGGCGAGGCGTTGTCGCCGAGCAGATCCAGCACGTCCACGACCATGCGGTAGGTCTGGACGGCGGCGTCGCGCTCGCGGTCGATCGACGCGGAAAACGACTGCGCGATCATCAGGCTGCCGCCGATGCCGTAGGTCAGCGACAGCAGCAGCACCATGGCGATCGTGAGCTTTGCGCGAAATCTCATCCGCTCACACCTCCAGCCGGTAGCCGACCTTGTTCACGGCCAGCAGCCGGTTTTCCCAGCCGACCTTTTTGCGCAGCCGCTGGATGTGCAGATCCACGGTCTTGCTGCCGTAGCTGTATTCACCGCCCCAGACGTGCTCGTAGATCGTCTCGCGGTAGAGCGCGGTGCCGGGGTTGCGGGCAAAAAACAGCAGCAGGTCATACTCCTTGTGCGTGAGCGCGATCTCCTCTGCGCCGCGCCAGACCTGCATGGCGCGCGTGTCGATGCGCAGCCCGCCAATCTCGATGACGGCGTCGGTCTTGTTGTAGCGCCGCAGCACGACGTCTACGCGCGCAAGCAGCTCGAGCACCTCGAAGGGCTTGACGATGTAATCCTCCGCGCCCATGCGCAGGCCGCGCACCCGGTCGTCGACCGAGCCGCGCGCGGTCAGGAAAATGACCGGGATGCCCAGCGGGCGGATGTATTCCATGAGCTCAAAGCCGTCGGCGTTCGGCAGCATCACGTCGAGCAGGATGAGGTCAAAGACATTGTGCTCGAGAATGTCCGCCGCGGCCAGCCCGTCGTACACGCACGTGCACCGGTAGCCCGCGCGGGTCAGGCTCATCTGGATCAGGTCGCAGATCGGCTTTTCGTCGTCCACGATCAGGATCTGGATCATGCTACCGCCTCCTTCGGGTCAAAATTACATCGTTCCGGCATCAAAACGGCATCGCCGCCGCGCGTCTGGACGATGCCGTGGTTTATTATAAGTGTATGCACATCCGTGTGTCAAACCAAATCGGCAGGAGGGGCGGTGCGCGTGTTCCGGGCTATGCGGGGGCTTGAGAGCGCCGGGCTGCGGCGGAGGGACACCCGCATGCACAAACCGCTGCAAAAACCGGATATTTTGTCCGAAATGGGCTTGAAATATGGAAGACCTTGTGATACGATGATAGCGTTAAATTCTAACTCGTCTGGAAGCATGGAACTCCCGCCTCCGAAGCATGGAACTCCTGCATCCAATGACAGGAATTTGCAATATTTTTAAACGGAGGAAAAAAGCATGTCCAAGAAAAAATCCTGACAGTCGTATTGACGCTTTTGGTGGCAGTCTGCCTGCTCGCTACGACTGCTCTTGCGGGCGTGGCCCCGTCCGCCCCGTCGATGCCGTCGGCACCGTCCGGCACGACCGCGCCGTCCACCCCGAGCCAGCCGAGCCAGCCGAGCCAGCCGTCTCAGCCGTCTCAGCCGTCTCAGCCGAGCCAGCCGTCCCAGCCGAGCCAGCCGTCCCAGCCGTCCCAGCCGTCCCAGCCGTCTCAGCCGTCCCAGCCGTCTCAGCCGTCTCAGCCGAGCCAGCCGTCCCAGCCGTCCCAGCCGAGCCAGCCTGAAATGAAGTTCGACGATGTGGCAGAGGGCGCATGGTACTATGACGCCGTGATGTGGGCCGTCAAGAACGGTGTGACCGCCGGCATGACCCCGACGACGTTTGTGCCCGACGGCTCCTGCACCCGCGCGCAGATGGTCGAATTCCTGTGGAACGCCGCCGGCAAGCAGGCTGCGACCATCAAGTCCGTCCCGTTCACCGACGTTCCGGAGTCCGGCAGCGCCGGTTACTGGTACGAGGATGCGCTCCTGTGGGCCTATGAGGCGGGCATCGTTGCCGGCACGACCGACACCACGTTCAGCCCGGACAAGGTCTGCACCCGCGCCGAGATGGTCTGCTTCCTCGTGCGCCTGCTGTCGGACGGCGCAACGGACAATATGCCGTTTGTTGACGTTCCGGCCAGCGCATGGTACTACAACGAAGTGCAGTGGGCATGGGCCAACGGCCTGACTGTCGGCACCAGCGCCACCACGTTCAGCCCGGACAAGGTCTGCACCCGTGCCGAGGCTGTTGAGTTCCTGTACAACGCGTTCGCGGAGTAAGGAGCTCACGAAAAATTACATGTTTTTCTATCAGGACTTCGGTTGCTAATAGACAAATCATAGACCCCAAAGCACAAAGAAGAGATGGGAAAACCTCATCTCTTCTTTTTTCACACATCGAGCTGACAAATTTAGAGAGGAAACTACAGAAAAGGAGCTGATGTGAGTCGTGAAAGCGACCCGATTCGCGAACAGAGCGTGGGCTTTTGTGTTGGCCGTCCTGATGACGCTGACGCTCATTGCCCCGCAGGCGCTGGCTGCGAACACCGTAGACCCCGTTGAACCTGCCAGCGGTAAGATCCTTGTGAGTCAGACGGATTACACGCTGATCGACGGCGTGACGGAATCTGACATCTTCCTGAATACGAAGGAAGGCAATGCGCAGATCGCCGGTTTTATGACGACGATCGCACCGGGTGCGAAGGCAACATTCAAGGCCTCGTACAACGGTTACTATACAGAAGGCAGCACGCCCGCGTCCCGCAAGGACAAGGCGGCCAATCTGGTCTGGAGCATGGAAAAGACCACGCTGCAGGCTGCCAACTACACCAAGGCTACCGGCGGCAACGTCATCATGGCCATGAACGGCGACTACTACAACATGCAGACGCTGCAGCCGCTCGGTTACCTCATCATGGAGGGCAACCTCATTCAGAAGAATAACGGTGTTGCCAACGAGCCGTATTTTGCGGTTTTGAAGGACGGCACCTATGCCATCCGTGACGCCGGGGCGGACTGCTCCGACGTTCTGGAAGCGATTTCCGGCCCGTTTTATCTGATCAAGGATGGACAGCCCTGCTACAGCGGGAATCCTGACCTCATGCCGCGCAACTGCATCGGCATCAAGGCGGACGGCACGGTCGTGACCTTTTTGGCCGACGGCCGCCAGAGCCCGTACTCGGTCGGCATGACGATCGATGAGGAGGTTTCGTTCCTGTATGCGCAGGGCGTGGTGAATGCGATCTTCCTCGACGGCGGTGGCTCCGCCACCTGCGCCACCAAGCGCGAGGGCACCACGGAGCTTCAGGTCCGCAACCGTCCGTCCGACGGTGTAGAGCGCACGGTTGCCAGCGCCCTGCTGCTGGTCTCCACGGCGGAGAACGACGGCGTGTTCGATCATGCCTCCCTCTCCCCGAACAATACGATCTACACGCCCAACAGTCAGATCCAGTTCTCGGCCATCGGCGTGGATAAAAACGGCGGCGAGGCCCCGCTCCCGGAGAATGTGACCTGGACGGTCGCGGACGCCAAGAGCGGCACGATCGACGCCAACGGTCTGTTCACGCCCGCGAAGAACTATAAGGGTGATGTGACGGCGCGTCTGCTTGTGGACGGCACCGTCAAGGGCACGACGAGCGTGAAGATCGCGGACATCACGGATGTGCATTTCAGCAGCACGTCCGTGTCGCTGGACTTTGGCGCGACATCCGATCTCGGTCTTGTTGCCAAGTGTGACGGTGTGGACATCGCCTATAAGCCCGGTGACTTCAAGTGGACGATCAAGTCCAAGACGGCCGGTGTGCCGGATAATGACGTCGGCCACATGGACGGCAACACGTTCGTGGCCGGTACCGGCAGCGGCACGATGAACGCGACCGTCACGGTCACTTACGCAAACGATCGCTCCAAGTCGGCGGAGGTCGGTGTGGAGATCGGCAAGCTGCCGGTGACGCTCATGGACTTTGAGCCCATTAACGGCCAGCGCCAGACCTGCGCGCACTACCACTGGGGCAAATCCACTTACGTGGATAACGGCATGAATCCCGACCACGGCTACATCGGCAATGTGTCCCCGATCACGGTCATGACCGGCGGCACGTATTCCGACAATCCGACGACGGCGGAGCTCTCTGCGCCCTACCGCTTTACGGGCAACTGGGACAGCAAAGTTCCGGCTGCAGACATCTTCCGCGCCAACGGCTATAGCTATTACCTCTGGCCGAACAACTCTATCACGCAGTATCGCTGCGGCGACCTGAAGATGACGACGGCGGCCGAGGGCGGTCAAGTGCGCTTCGGCGACTACGCCATGGAGCTGAACTATGACTACGAGTCTTATGACGGGTCGAAAAACTCCAACTTCTATGTTCGCTACTTGCGGCGACCAGATCAAGATCGAGGGCACGCCCACGGAGATCGGCGTCTGGATCTATGCACCGGAAAACACGCCGTGTTATTCGCTCTATGCGGATATTGAATACTGGAACGGCGAAGACTACAGTACGAAGTGGTACATGCTCTCGCATAAGGGCGCGAATGGTGAGCCCTCCACGATCATTGACTGGACCGGGTGGATGTACTGCTCGGCAAATATTCAGGACATTTGGCAATATCAGGATGAGGAGCACCCGCTGAGCATCATCCCCGGCGCAGGTGTGTTCTGGCTGTCCTATCAGCCAGCAAAGGTCGACGATATGATGGGACATGCGGGCGCTGGGCGGCGCAACGGCACCATCTACTTCGATAACTATCGCGCCGTCTATGGCACAAACCTCGATGACCTGGACAACCCGGTCATCAACGACATGACGGTCAACGGCCAGACGCTCGCGGACGACGGCTCCACCGTTATCAACGCCAACGCAATCGAAGCGGTCGCTACGTATGACGATGTGGACGGTCAGAACCGCTCCGGCATCAATGCCAAGGCAACGGTCATCAAGATCGACGGCGAGGAACTCCAGTCGGACAATTCCGACACGAATGCGACCGTGCGTCTGACGCTCCAGAACGGCAAGCACACCATGACGGTCTCCGTGTCCGATGCGTTCGGCAACACGGTCGAAAAGACCACGGCCTTTGTCGTTGCCGGCGATATGCAGGACACGGCCACGGTCAGCGTCAGCGGCTCGGACTTCGTCCCGCTCGGCAGCGACTATGCGCTGACGGTCACGGCGGACGGCAAGGTCAAGTCCGCAGACATCACGCTGCTCAATCTCAACGATGACATCGGTCAGCCGACGGTGACCTATGCCAACGGTGTGACCGGCAAACTGGTGTATACCAAGACCGGCTTTAAGAAAGCCATGCTGACGCTGCACCTTGAGTCGGCGGCACCGGTCGAGGGCGAGCTGGCCGCGCTGACCTTCCAGATCGACGCCGGCCTGGACACGACGGTCAACCAGTTCACGTACACGGTGTCCAACATCGCGCTCACCGCGGCAAACGGCGAGGCCTATACGGCGGCGCAGGCGGCGGTGCGTCTGCCGCTGTCGGCATACTACAGCATCCAGCCCGGCCCGCAGGCGGTCGGCATGTCCAGCGTGATCGCGGTCTATGAAAAGGACGGCAGTCCCGCCGCCGGTGTGACCGTGTCGCTCGACGGCGCGGAGATCGGCAAGACCGATGCCAACGGCCTGCTCGAGACCGATGCCATGAAGACCAAGGACGCCGGCACGGTCTGCGTGCTCACGGCTGTCGGTCCGAAGGGCGTCGCCGAGGCGACGAAGGTCACCGTTCTGGCGGATGCTGCCGGCACGAGCTATACCGGCATCAATCTCAACGCATCCAAGAGCAGCAGCACGAGCCAGAACATCAGCTGGCTGTCCGGCCTCAGCACGGGCGGCAAGGCGGTCGTGCAGTACCGCGTCAAGGGCACGGATGCCTGGCAGACGGCCGATGGCGCCTCTACGCTCACCGGTTTCTCCACCTCCAAGGATGCGGCCTATGTCAACACCATTCAGCTTACTGGCCTGACGGCCGGAACGGACTATGAGTTCCGCGTCGGCGACGGCAGCACATGGTCCGAGCTGCACACCTTCCGCACGAACGCGGCGCAGCAGGACACCACGGCCTTTGTCGTCATGGGCGACACGCAGATGTCCGGTGACCGTGAGGCGGATGCCGAGAGCATCGCGATTCTCGACGCGCTCGGTGATCTCGTCAAGGACAAGCAGGTCGACTTCGGCCTCCAGACGGGCGACTATGTCGACAACGGCACCAACTACGCCATGTGGGCCGAGATGCAGGAGGCGTTTAACCACACGTTCCCGAACGTGGACTTCATCCACACGCTCGGCAACCATGAGTACTATGGCGATTTCAGCGGAAGTACCGCCAGCAATATCCTTCAGCTCCCGAGCAAGGACTACTACTCCATGGAGTACGGCGATGTCTACGTCGCCGTCATCAACAACGGCGCCGACCTGAGCGCAGCCTGCGAATGGCTCAAGCAGGACGCGGCGCAGAGCACCTGCATGTGGAAGGTCCTGTCCATCCACCAGCCGCCGTATTACACGAACGCCAAGGGCGGCAGCGAGCGGTTCCATGATCAGATCCCGGCCGCGGCAGAGGCTGCCGGCATCGACGTGGTCTTCTCCGGCCATGACCACTCTTATGCGCGCATCATGGCCAAGGACGGCGCGGCCGTTACCGAAAACGGCGTGACCTATTTCATTTGCGGCGACCTGGGCGAGAAGTCCAAAAACGTCAACTATGCGATGTCTTCCGATTTCTCGTTTGCCTACAAGGAGCAGGACTACGCGGGCCTGATCATGTACGTCACGGCCAACGGCAAGGAAATGACGATCACCGCTTACGACAGCAAGGACGGCCGTGTGGTCGATTCCACGACGCTGCAGTCCCGCTGCTCGAAGGGCCACCAGCTGACGACCTACCAGAATGGCAAGTCTGCCTGTGCGGTCTGCGGCAAGCTGATCGACGTCAAGGACGCGCAGTACACCGGCTGGATGACCGTTGAGGGCACCGAGCAGCAGATGTACTTCCTGGCTGGCGACTATGTCACCGGCTGGCAGCAGATCGGCGAGAAGATGTACCACTTCGGCGATGACGGCATCGCCCACGTGACCGAGACGGTCGACACCCGTACCTGCACGCAGTACGGTTGGCTGGAGACCACCTGCAAGACCTGCGGCGCCGTTCATCACAGTGCATCTCTCTGGCCGGAGGGCCATAAGTGGGATGATAACCATGTCTGCACGAAGTGCGGCTTCGTGGGCAGGGACATCTCCAAGGCAACGGTCAAGACGTGGCCGGCCACGTATAAGGGCGGCAGCACACCGTGCTATGTGGAGGCCACCTACGAGGGACAGAAGCTGACAGTCAAGACCAGCGACGCGGGTGTTGACGGCTATGTTTCCTATTCCAACAACACCAAGGTCGGCTATGGCGTCGTGACGATCCGCGGCATGGGCGATTACTATGGCATCGTGTCCGCACAGTATGAGATCGTTCCGCCGGTCGTCTCCGGTGTTGCGGTGACGGATGTCGGCCAGAAGCGTCTGACCGTCGGCTGGAGTCCGGCTCCCGGTGCTGAGAACTACCGCGTGGAGATCAGCAGCGACGGCGGAAATACATGGGAGGTCTTGGAAGTGACCTCGCAGACCAGCTGTGTGGCCACGGGCCTGAACCCGTCGACGGCGTACAGCTTCCGCGTATACGGCTGCACGAAGGTCGGCGACACATGGTTCAATTCTCGGCATTATTCCGATGTCGTCAGCGCAACGACACTCAACGCCGACCAGTTCGCGCCGTCCGAACAGTTCAAGGACATCTGTGCGACGGTCGACGGACAGACGATCTCCGGCATGCAGTCCGGTGCGGATCAGTATCTGTTCCTGCCGGCCAGCGCGAAGCTGAGCAAGCTCGCCCTGACGGTCACGACGCACAGCAGCGACGCACTCAAGATCGAGCTGCAGGGCACGAAGGGCACGCAGACGCTCGACGGTGCTGCCGTGAACGTCACCAAGCTGGCGGATGCGCAGGACGGCCTGTATGATCTTGCGGTTCTCGTCAACGGCCAGAAGGCTGCGGTCGTGCACATCGCACAGTCGGCCAATATCAACGCGCTCTACATCACGAGTGACGATCCGGCCACACAGGGCAGAGACTTTGTCGATGCCAGCAAGTCCAACATCGCGACCGGCAAGCTGCTTGTCGTAGACAAGGACGGCAAGACCGTGTATGACGGTGCGCTCACGCAGCTCAAGGCGCGCGGCAACACCACCTTCACCAACGCCGAGAAGAAGTCCTACCAGATCAAACTCGACGGCAAGTCCGACCTGATCGCCTGCGGCGAGAAGGTCAAGACCTGGACCCTGCTCGCCGGCTCCCACGACGCAACGCTCATGCGCGACAAGATGTTCAAGGATCTTGCCAAGTCGCTCGGCATGCCGTACACGGCCAGCACCGACTGGGTGGATCTGTACTACGACGGCGTGTATCGCGGCACATACATCGTCAGTGAGAAAAACTCCGTCAACAAGACGGGCGTCAACATCACTGACATGGAAAAAGCCTACGAGGCGTGCAACCCCGGCTACGGTGAGAACGCTTCCACGGCACTGGCCGAGAACAAGTACGGCCAGACTTACCAGTACACCACCGGCCTGACCGAGCCGGAGAACATCACCGGCGGCTACCTGCTGGAGCTCAACGGCACGAAGCTCGACGACAGCTACAATCCGAAGTATGACGAGGCCAGCGGCTTCATCACCGGCAAGGGCTCCGCGATGAATGTCAAGAGCCCCGAGTGGTGCGGCAAGGACGCTATGGCCTACATCAGCGAGTACTATCAGGAGTTTGAAGACGCCGTCTACGCGCAGGATGCCGACGGCAACTATACCGGCTACAACGCGCAGACCGGCAAGTACTACTATGAGTACTGCGATCTGAACTCGCTGGTTCAGGCTTACCTGATCCAGTACCTCTCCGGCAACTCCGACGCGTTCTACTCCTCGTTCTTCTTCTATAAGGACGTGGACGGCCTCATGTACGCCGGCCCCGTCTGGGACATGGAGCTGACCGGCGGCGGCGGCTGGTCCGGTGTGATCACGTCGGACAACACCTTCATCAACGGCCGCTATCTTGTCCAGGCACTCACCAAGATCCCCGGCTTCCGCGCTGCGGTGAACAACTACTATCACAACACCTTCCTTGCACAGGCGCAGGCGCTTGTCGGCGACAACGGCAAGGTTCAGGGGTATTACGATCACATCTCGGCCAGCGCCGCGATGAACTACCGCCAGTGGCCGCTGGTCCGCGTCGGCAAGCCGAGCTCGGACAATCACTTCTGGCCAGACGGAACGACCTACGGTGACACCGTCAAGGATCTCAACACGTGGCTGAGCGCGCGCATTGCGAAGATGAGCGCAGAGTTCAACTATACGTGGGACGACGGCGTCGTGACCAAGGAGCCAACCTGCACCGAGAGCGGCGTGCGTACCTACACCTGTGAAAACGGCAACATCATGTACGAGAGCATCCCGGCGCTCGGTCACAAGGAAGTGATCGACCCGGCGAAGGATGCGACCTGCACGCAGACCGGCCTGACGGAAGGCAAGCACTGCTCCGTCTGCGGCGAGACGCTCGTTGCGCAGGCAGAGGTTCCGATGAAGCCGCATACGCCGAAAGCGACGGAGATCGTTCCGGCAACCTGCACGGAGGACGGTACGGCGGGCGGCATCGTCTGCGCTGTGTGCGGCACGACGCTGGAAGGCTCGAAGCGCATTCCGGCAAAGCATCACTATGTCGGCGGCTACTGCACGGTCTGTGAGCGGCAGGATCCGCTGCGCATCCCGTGCTCCGGCGATCAGCATTGCCCGGGCCACATCTTCAGCGACATGCCGTCGACCGACTACTGGTCACACGGCGCGATCGACTATGTCGTTGCGCACAAGCTCTTCTTCGGCACGAGCGCGACGACCTTTGAGCCCAGGACTAAGCTGTCCCGCGCAATGATCGTCAAGGTCCTTTATACGCTCGAGGGCGAGCCCGCCGTTACCGGGGAGAATCCGTTCCGTGACGTTGCGGACAACAGATGGTACACCAACGCGGTGATCTGGGCGGCGGAGAACAAGATCGTGGCCGGCATCGGTGACGGTAAGTTTGACCCGGACGGCGATGCAACGCGTGAGCAGGTCGCAACGATCCTGTATGAGTACGCAACGTTCAAGGGCTGTGACATGAATGTGTATGGTGATCTGTCGACGTTCGCGGACATGGGTAAGGTTTCCAATTTCGCGAAGGAGCCCATGACCTGGGCAGTTGCCGAGAGCCTGATCTCCGGTGTCGCGGTCGGCCGCGAGGCGCTGCTCGATCCGCAGGGCGTGACGACGCGCGAGCAGTTTGCGATGATGATGGCGGAGTACATGATGCAGGTGCTCCCGCTGACGCCGGACGAGCCGGACGAGCCGGATGCACCGGATGTACCGAGTGCGCCGAGCGCTCCGGTCGAGCCCGGTGTCTCACCCGAGGAACCCAGCGCTTCGCCCGAGGAAACCAGCGCTTCCCCTGCGCCCAGCGCGCAGCCGGCTGAAACGGTGAAGCCAGAAACGGTGCAAACGCCCGCAGAAGGCGAAACGCCGTAATCACGGCGCGGGCGCACAACCCCCCAAGCCCCAAAACGGGACATCCCGGAGCGGCAATGCCGCTCCGGGATTTTTGGTTGGCGCGCACACATTTTTTCGCGAAAATTCCGTAAAAAGTGCGGAAATTCCTGTCATATACTTGACAAACCCCGCTGCCGCGTGCTACACCTATTTTATCGTAAAGGGAATGCAATCTATACGGAAAGGCAAAAGCAATGACATTGGATAAACTGAAAATCGGTTCTTCGGGCGTCATCACGGCGGTCGGTGGGGACGGCCCGCTGCGCTGCCGCCTGCTGGACATGGGGCTCACGCCCCGCACACGCGTCACGCTGCAAAAGGTGGCGCCGATGGGCGACCCGATCGAGATCCGTGTGCGCGGCTATGAACTGACGCTGCGCATCGAGGAGGCGGAGAAGATCGAGGTCGAGGGGGTGTCGGCATGATCTTTGCACTTGTCGGCAACCAGAACTGCGGCAAGACGACGCTGTTCAACGCCCTCACGGGCTCGAACCAGCACGTGGGCAATTTCCCCGGCGTGACCGTCGACCAGAAAATGGGCGAGATGCGCGATGAGAAGGGCTGCTCCGTCGTCGACCTGCCGGGCATTTACTCGCTGCGTCCGTACACGCAGGAGGAGATCGTCTCGCGCGATTTCATCATCAACGAAAAGCCGGACGGCATCATCAACATCGTCGATGCCACGAACATCGAGCGCAACCTCTATCTCACGCTGCAGCTGCTCGAGCTGCGCGTGCCGATGGTGCTGGCGCTGAACATGATGGACGAGGTGCGCGCCAACGGCGGCGCGATCGACGTGCAGAAGATGAGCGATGCGCTGGGCATCCCCGTCGTGCCGATCTCGGCGGCGAAGGGGGAGGGCGTGTCCGAGCTCGTGGATCAGGCGCTGAGCGTCGCGCGCAGCCGTGCGCTGCCGAAGGTGACGGACTTCTGCTCGGACGATTCGGCCGTGCACCGCTGCATCCATGCGGTCGTGCACATCATCGCCGACCATGCCGACCGCATCGGCGTGCCGGCGCGCTTTTGCGCGGCCAAGCTCATTGAGGGCGGCGATGATCTGGCGCAGGTGCTCGATCTCGACGAGAACGAGCGCGAGCTGCTCGAGCACTGCATCGTGCAGATGGAAAACGAGACCGGGCTCGACCGCAACGCGGCGCTGGCCGATATGCGCTATACGTTCATCGAGACCGTTGTGGCCGCTTCCGTGGTCAAGTGCCACGAGAGCAAGGAGCACGCGCGCTCGATGAAGATCGACCGCATCCTCACGGGCAAATATACCGCCATGCCGACGTTTCTGCTCGTCATGCTGCTCACGTTTTATCTCACCTTCAACGTTGTCGGCAAGTGGCTGTCCGACCTGCTGCAGCTCGGCATCGACGCGCTGACCGGCGTCGTGGACGCGGCGCTCACGGCCTACGGCATCAACCCCGTCGTGCACAGCCTCATCATTGACGGCGTGTTTGCCGGCGTCGGCAGCGTGCTCGTGTTCCTGCCGATCATCGTGACGCTGTTTTTCTTCCTGTCCATTCTGGAGGACACCGGCTACATGGCGCGCGTGGCCTTCGTCATGGACAAGCCCCTGCGCAAGATCGGCCTGTCCGGGCGCAGCATCGTGCCGATGCTCATCGGTTTCGGCTGCTCGGTGCCGGCCATCATGGCCACGCGCACCGTCTCGTCCGACCGTGACCGGAAAATGACCATCCTGCTCACACCTTATATGAGCTGCTCGGCGAAGATCTCGATCTATGCGTTTTTCACGGCGGCGTTTTTCCCGCGTTACCGCGCGCTCGTCATGCTGGGGTTGTATGCGCTCGGCGTGCTCATCGGCATCCTCGCGGCGCTCATCATGAACAAGACGGCCTTTCGCGGCAAGCCCGTGCCGTTTGTCATGGAGCTGCCGAACTACCGTATGCCCGGGCTCAAGAGCGTGGCGCTGCTGCTCTGGGAGAAGGCGAAGGACTTTCTCCAGCGCGCGTTCACGGTCATCTTCCTCGCAACGATCATCATCTGGTTCTTGCAGAGCTTTGACACGCGCCTGAATGTTGTTGCCGACAGCGCCGCGAGCCTGCTCGCGCTCATCGGCCGCTGGATCGCGCCGATCTTCCGGCCGCTCGGCTTCGGTGACTGGCGCTGCGCCACGGCGCTCATCTCCGGCTTCATCGCCAAGGAGTCTGTCGTGAGCACACTGCAGGTGCTGCTCGGCGGCGCGGCGATCTCGTCGCTGCTGAGCACGCGCGCGGCGGTGAGCTTTCTCGTGTTCACGCTGCTGTATACGCCGTGCGTGGCCGCGATCGCCACCATCCGCCGCGAGCTGGATTCCCGGCTCAAGACGGTCGGCGTCGTGATCCTGCAGTGCTCGGTCGCGTGGGTCGTGGCGTTCGTTGCATATGCGATCGCGGGGCTGGTGTGATGCGGGCGCTGGATTATATTCTGCTGGCCATCGTTGCGGTGTGCGCCGTGATCGCGTGGCGCGTCTGGCGGCGCACGATGAAAAAGGGCGGCTGCTGCAGCGGAAACTGCACCGGCAACTGCGCGCAGTGCGGCAGAGCGTGCGCGCACAAGCCAAAAAAGTAACCGCGGCACATGAACACAAACTTGAAGCTCCTGCGGCGGGACGCTGCGGGGGGGTGACAAGCCGAGCAAGGCTTCCCGGATCCGGGAAGCCTTGCTTTTTTTGTGTGCAGCAGGAAAATGCCTAGAAAAATATGGTTTCTGTAGGATTTTAATGGAAATGTGCAGAAAACGGCGGCCGGAGGGCGGCCCCCGACTATTGAAATTGCGCAAAGAATGCGTTAAAATGGTGCTGCATTTGTCACGCGTTTGGCAAAGACCAAAACGCATCATTTTTATTTGAAAGAGTTTCGCATTGCGCGCGCCATGCTGCGCAGCGCAGACTACCTCCTGCTCGACGAGGCGACGAGCAGCCTCGACGCCACGAGCACCGCGCTCGTCACCGAGGCGATGGACCGGCTCATGAAGGATCGCACGACCGTCATGATCGCGCACAGCTATGAGGCGGCCAAGCGCGCCGACTACGTCATCGTCATGCGCGACGGCATGGTCGAAGCCGCCGGCACGCGGATGAGCTGCGCGCGAGCAATGCATACTATCAAATGTTCAGCAAATCACTTTGATGTCAGCGAGGGAACCATGATCAGAGAAAATGTGAAGCTTACCGACGCTCAGCCCGGCGATATCTGCTGCGGCTTTGAGCTGGAAAAGAAGCAGTACGTCGCCTCCAAGGCGGCGACGCTGTACACCATGCGGCACAAGAAGTGCGGAGCGGAGCTCCTGTACTTCGACCGCGACGACGAGAACAAGACCTTCTGCATCGGCTTCAAGACCCTGCCGGAGGACGACACCGGCGTGTTCCACATCCTGGAGCACAGCGTGCTCAACGGCTCGAAGCGGTTTCCCGTCAAGGAGCCGTTCGTGTCCCTGCTGCAGGGCTCGATGCAGACCTTCCTCAACGCCATGACCTACAGCGACAAGACCATCTTCCCGGTCTCCAGCCGCAGCGAGCAGGATCTGTTCAACCTCATGCGCGTGTATCTCGACGGCGTGTTCTGCCCGAACATCTACGAAAAGCCGGAGATCTTCATGCAGGAGGGCTGGCACTACGAGTTTGACGGCGAGCAGGCGCAGCCGTACTACAACGGTGTCGTCTTCAGCGAGATGAAGGGCGCCTATGCCGATGTCGAGCGCGTCATCGGCGAGGGGACGGACCGGCTGCTGTATCCCGACACCTGCTACGGGTTTTCGAGCGGCGGCAAGCCGGAGCACATCCCCGAGCTGAGCTATGCGCAGTTTATTGCCGCGCACAAGCGCTTTTACCACCCGTCGAACGCGCGCATCTTCCTCGACGGCCACATGGACATTGAGCGCGTGCTCGCCTATATCGACGCGGAGTACCTGTCGCAGTACACATACCGCGCCCCGGACTTCGACTTCACGGTGCAGCAGCCCCGCACGGGCGAGGCCACGGTGTACTATGAGGCGATGCCCGGCGAGGAGACGCTCTGCCATATGAGCCTCTCCAAGCTCCTGTGCCGCTATGACGACGTGGAGACGGTCTATGCAGCCAAGATCCTCTCGGACTATCTCACCGGCTCGAATGAGGCGCCGCTCAAGCGCGCATTTCTTGAGCGCGGTCTTGCGCAGGACGTGACGCTCGAGATCTCCGACGGTATTTATCAGCCGAGCGCCGCGCTCGTCGTGCGCAACACGACCAGAGACGCCTTTGACAAGGTCAAGACCCTTGCGGCGGAGGTCACGCGCGATATGCTCGCCGCCGGGCTCGACCGCGCGGCGCTCTCGGCGTCGCTCGAGCGCTTTGCCTTCACCAACCGCGAGATCACCGAGCCCTACGGCGTTGAGCTTGCCTGCCGCGCGTTTGACAGCTGGCTCTACGGCGGTGATCCGCTGGCGTATATCGACAACGCCGCCGTGTTCGACGCGCTGCGCGAAAAGATCCATGCGGGCTATTTTGAGCGCCTGCTGTCCGACCTGCTCGGCTCGAGCGGCGACCTGTGCACCCTCTATGTGCTGCCGTCGCTCACGAAGGGGGAGGATGACGCCCGCCGCGAGGCCGAGCGGCTCGCCACCGCTACCGCCGCGTGGGATGCCAATCAGCGCAGCGAGGCGTATGCGGCCTTCCGGCGGATGCAGCAGTGGCAGCAGAGCGAGGACAGCGCACAGGCGCTCATGAGCCTGCCGCACCTGCGCCTCGAGGATGTGCCGCAGACGGTCGCCCCTGTGCAGACGCAGCCGGGCGAGGTCAATGGCGTCCGGACACTGCACGTCTCGGGCGATACGAACGGCATCGTGTACCTCAATCTGTACTTTGACGTCTCCGACCTCACGGACGAGGAGCTGTGCATGCTCAACGTGCTGAGCACCTGCTTCGGTGAGCTGCGCACGGAGACCTGCCCCGCGGACGTGCTGCAAAACCGCGTCAAGGCGCTGCTGGGCTCGCTGTTTTTGCGCGTGGACTGCCTGCAGAAGCAGGGGGACACCGAGCACGTGCACCCGTATCTGCTCGTGTCGGCAAGCATGCTCGAGGAAAACGCGGCCGAGGCGGTGCAGCTTCTGCGCGAGCTGCTCATGCAGGGGTGCTACGACGAGACGGGACGCATCGGCGAGACCGTTATGCAAAATGACTATTTCATGCGCCAGTCGCTCATCTCGAACGGCCACACCTTCGCCGTCACCAAGTCGCTGTCGGCGTTTTCGGCCGGTGCTGCGCTCAAGGAGACGCTCGAGGGTGAGACCTTTGTGCGCTGGTTTGCGGCGCTGGCCGCCGGCTTTGCGCAAAACGGCGCGCAGGTGAGCGCCGCGCTTGCCGCACTCACCGAAAAGGTGTTCGTCACGAGCCGCCTCTTCGCGGGCTATTCCGGCGCGCTCGATGCCGGTGTGCTTGCCCGGCTCATCGCCGCGCTGCCGCAGGGCGCGCCCGGCGCGACGGCTGCACACAAGCGCTATGATGCGGCCGCCTGTGCGGTCGAGATCCCGGCGGATGTGGGCTTCTGCGCGCTGGGACACAACCTCTACGCCCTCGGCAGCAGCTATTCCGGCGCGTGCCCGGTGCTGTCCTCGCTCGTGAGCTATGGCTATCTGTGGAACATGGTGCGCGTGCAGGGCGGGGCTTACGGCACGGGCATGAATGTGCGCCGCAGCGGCGACATCTTCTGCTACTCCTACCGTGACCCGAACCTCGACAATACGCGCGCGGTGTTTTCCACCGTTGCCGATTTCATCGAGGATTTCGCGGCGCAGGGCATGCCGATTGACGACATCATCATCGGCGCGGTCAATACGACCGATCCCTTGCTCGATCCCGCCGGCGTGTGCGAGAGTCAGTGCGTGCGCGCGCTCAAGGGCGTGACGCCGGAGGAGCTGGCCAAGACCCGCCATGAGCTTCTGGCGACCAAGCCCGCCGACCTTGCGGCCATGGCCGGCGTCCTGCGCAAATACGCGCGCGAGGGAAAGTTCTGCACCTTCTCCGGCGCAAACGGCGGCGCGTGAGGCGCAGCAAAAAAAGAAAAACCTGCGGTTTCCGAGGAAACCGCAGGTTTTTTCTGTCTGAAACGGAGGTGCCGTTATGTTTTTGCGAGCGCATCGGTGACCGTCCGGCTGAAGGCGTCCGACTGCTTGTTCCAGTCGGCGTAGGCCGGGTCATCCTTATGGCTCGGGAGCAGACCAGTATCGGCAAGATACGCGCCGAGCACGGTCGTGGCCTTCTGCGCACCGAAATAATTCAGGTGGTCGCCCTTGTCGCGGGTGTCCGTGTTCCAGTCGATCGCTACCTGTTCGTGTGCGGTGTTGAGATCGAGGAAGCCGATGCCCAGCGCATCGGCAAACGCCTGCGTGCTGTTGTGACGCGCCATGTTCCAGTTGAGCGTGCTGGGCGCACTGACGAGCAGCAGCTGCGCGCCGTTTTCGTCACAGAAGGCCTTGATGCGCTCAACATAGGCGCGGTTACGTCTCGGAATGGGGGCGTAGGCATCCGATGGCGTCATATAATTGCTGGCGTCCGCCGGAGCGGCGCTGCAGCGCAGCTGATACCCTTTGGCATTTTCGGTGTGGGTGTAATTGACGGTCATGCGCCAGTCATTTGCCTTCAGAGATTTCCACCGGTCGTGGTAGGAAAACACCGGGAAGAGGTTGCCGGCCTCCTGCAGCAGCATGCTGCCGTACGAAAAGTCGATGTAGATCACATCGGTCTCCAGGATCACAAGCTTGGGCGACTGCTTCTGGAAGGCTTTGTGCAAGAACGCTTCCGAATAGTACAGTGTATGCATGGATGTGCCGCAGCAGTAGGCCGTGTAACCGTATTGCTGCCACAGCTGCATCGGGATGAAGGCGGAATAGCTCTCGCTGTCACCGAGGATGAGCAGGTCGATCGTGTTGTCCGGTTCGCCGAGGATGCCGTTGGCCGCGGGGTCATGGATGCCGTCGCTGCGGGTGTTGTTTTTTGGCCGCACCAGCTGCGACACACCGGTCAGCAAAAGCGCCAGCACGGCGAGAAAAACGACGCATCTGAGCGTATGTTTGAGAAAACGGGACATGCGTGCCTCCTAAAAATTCGCATACATGGGGTCGACGGGGACGTAGCCCTTTCCGTATGCTCCGAAAACGATGATGAACAAAATGAGCGCGTAGAAGACCGCCCAGCGTACCGCAGCAGGGCGCTGTGCCAGCAGCGTGCGCACGGACTTGCCTTTTTCGTTGATCACGCTCACGACGAACACGATCAGCAGCGTCACCGCGACGATCATGAGGTCAAACTTGTCAATACCGAGCGCCTTGAAGAGCGCATCGTCAAAGACGGGGAATGCAAATCCGGTGACCATGGTGCGGAACATCTGCATACCTGCGCGCAGGCCGTTTGCACGGAAAAACAGCTCGCCGATGATGACCAGCACCGTCGTGCGCAGCATCTGCAGCAGCCGGTACGGGAAGCTCTCGGCACGGATGTGCAGCCGCGCGTTGACGGCCCGCACCGGCGGGGCGATGATGTTGCCGCCGAGGATCAGCACGAAGTGGTACATGCCGAAAAAGAGATAGCTCCATGCGGCACCGTGCCAGAGACCGTTGCAGAACCACACGCAAAAGAGCGCGACAGCGCTCGCCAGCAGCGGACCGTAGTGGTTGCCGAGGCGCTTGCGGGCGGCGGAAGTGAGCTTTTCCAGCGGCTTGAGCGTGACGACCGGGTAGAACACATAGTCCTTGAACCAGGTGCCGAGCGTGATGTGCCAGCGCTTCCAGAATTCCGAGATCGTCTTGGAGAAAAACGGTTGTCGGAAGTTTTCCGGCATTGTGACGCCGAGGATCTGCGCCGTGCCGGTGACGGCGTCCATCGAGCCCGAAAAGTCCATGTACAGCTGCACGGTGTAGCACACGGCGGCCAGTGCGATCACGCCGCCGTCAAAGTCGGTGTAGTTATTAAAGACATTTCTCACGAGCGGGTTGAGCCGGTCGGCGATGATGATCTTTTTCATCATGCCGTAGGCAATGCGCTGCAGACCGAGCGTCAGGTTCTCATAGGTGATTGGCTTTGCGTCCCAGAGCTGCTGCGCGGTCTGGTCGTAGCGGCAGATCGGCCCTTCCACGATCTGCGGGAAGAAGCTGATGAACAGCGTCAGGCGCAGCAGATTCGTGTCCGCTTTTGTGACGCCGCGCTGCACGTCCACGATGTAGGACAGCGCCTGCAGCGTGAAAAAGGAGATACCGATCGGCATCACATACTTCGGGATCGCCAGCTGCACGGGAATGTGCAGGTGCGTCAGGAGCGTGTTGACATTCGTCGCGGCAAAGCCGGAATATTTGAGTGCGAACAGGACACCGATGTGCAAAATGACGGCCAGCAAAAGGATCCAGTGCTGTACGGCCTGCTGCCGCTTGCGCACGGTCTTGCGCTCGGCTTTTTCCGTCTGCGCGAGCAGAAGCTTCGTCTCCGACTGTATTTTGTCCAGCCACAGTCCAAAATAGTGCATCGAAAGCGCCGTCAGAAGCAGGTATACGAGCAGCTTGCCGCTGATCAGCCAGAAAAAAGCGCAGTCGGCGGCGAGCAGGAAGTATTTTTTCCCGCGCCGCGGCATGAGACTGTACACCACGAGACAAAACGGCAGAAACACGACGAGAAATGCCGTCGAGAAGAAGGAGGTCAGGGCGCTCCCTTTCCCCGCGAGGAACAACGAAGAAAGCTCCATATCAGCAGCCCTCCTGCGCGTATTTACACACCGCGGCAGCTTGTGCCGCAAGCGCACGGGTGCAGAAAAGAGCGCCTGCAGATCCTGCGGCGCCGCTTTCCGGATGGCGTCCGGGGCACTGCGGTCCGGCCGGGAGAAAGGCTCCCTCCGGCAGAGCCGCCGCGCTGCATGTATGCTGTTCGGTCATTGATGGTTCTGTGCTTACCATTTGCTCTGTTCTCCTAAAGACGCATTGTTATGTGGGAACATTATAGCAGGGTTGTGCCGAAAAAAATAGCCAAGGATACCTGAATTAGTCTTAATTCTTGCCGCCGCTCCCAGGTACAGAGTCCTGCACATTTAGACAGAAAATACGCAGCTTGGTTTCGGTTTGTGCGAAAAAACCAGCCGGGCGGTGTGATCCGGATCGGACAGTGCGAAAATACCACTGACCGTGCAGATCTTTGAGCATAACAAAAAGCCAGACGAACCGGCATGGTTCGTCTGGCTCTGCAATGTCTATGGGCTACAAAAAAGATATTTTCGGCATTTTTGCGTATGAATTCGAACTCTCGCACCAAATCACGGCAGAACCGTGTATACCATCAATGCACATAATTTTTAAGTTAGTATTAAACTCTACTGCTCCCGGCTTTTGGGTGCAAACTATTATGTAGTCGTTTTTCAATTTGTGTTATTATCATTGAACTATAATCGGCAAATTCTCTTTTAAGTGCAAATGAATATACACAAACAGACTCTATTGCAAGTTTTCTATTAGGGTGACTTAATTTCAAACTTGCAGCTCCACTATCGGCACTGAAATGCTCTCGCATTCTTCCGTATAAAGAGTCGGAGGAACCTACATATAAACAATCTCCTGTTACAAGCGATGGTTGAAAATACGATTTAAAACCCGCTCCAGAAACGCTATTCCAAGCAGAAACAATATTATAATCAAGCGGTACGGGCTTTGTTATTAAAAATATGTATACACCCTTTTTTCCCCACATTTTTCGTGGTCGTTTCTCCAAAGAAGTAAACGCCGGTAGAATATCAAAAAAATCAGAAGCATATCCTGATTTATTAGTCACATACTCCTTTATTTTTTCGGCTTCTTCGTCAAATGTTTCTGATAGTTTTTTCAATAAATCTTTCATAATATTGGTGTTATAGTCGACACACTAAAACGATTCTTTGATTGTATGTATCTTTGAGTGTTTAAAGGCACCGAACGACCATGTTGGATTTGATAAAGCAATTTTGTAATAAAATAATTAAATCCAGCATCGTTGTCTGAAAGTTCGCACAATGCAGTTGCATCTAATGCGCTTTGTACCAAAGAATTGATGTTTTCCTCAAGATATGTTATAGGCTTGCCCTCTATAGGTAAAATAATATTGAAATATTTATCTTTAGTTTCAAAAACTTCTTTTGCTTTATTTGCAATAGAACTTAAAGGCGTTTTTAACGACTTGCACAAAACAAAAGTAAAAATCTGATCCGTATTCTTTTCATTAGGTTCATATTTTTCAGAATCCGCGCCACAAGCAACTAATTTCGAAAGGTAACAACGAAAACGATTGTCATTTTCCCTATATCTAATCAATTCTCTAATTCTCTTTAATTTTTTAAAGGAATCTTCAATATCTGCAATAGAAGCATCTGATTTAATCTCACCTACGGCAATAACACTTTCGCAATTGTAATATGCATAAGTATCGTCGTTATTAATAATAAACTTAAGAGCAAACTCTTCTTCGTATATAATCAAATCACATTGTGAAGACGTATTACCAAACGAATCAATTACAAATCCGCTACCAACTCCTACCCCATGCGGTAAAATGCTCTTTAATTTGTTCATAAGGGCTTTTTCTCGGCCTGAACCGACAGCACAAGTATGCGTAGTTTTTCCTGCTTTTATAAAATCACTGATTAATTCTTCGCCCAGAATTTTTATATACTCTTTACTATCAAATCTTTCTTCCATAACTCTCTCCATTACGATTTTATTTCATGACCTATAAGGCGTATAAAAATAGTCACAATCATTTTCTTCTCATATTATAACATATTTCTGCATTTCTTTCAATTCCTACAGAAAATGTCGTAAAATTATTTCAATGCTTTCAATATAGGAGTTGAAAATATAAGAACATACACCCAAGAAGAAAAACAAGCGGTCATTGGCCGTGTTATATCCGGTGAGCCGTCTGCGAGTATCCTCGCTGACACCGGTATACCCAAAAGTACATTTTATGGCTGGGTGCGTGCTTACCGTAACGAACTGGAAGCGGGCAAACGAAAGGAGGTCAATGTCCGCAATTTTCATTTACTCGAAAACAAAGTCGCACGCTTAGAAAGTATTGTCGAAATTCTCAAATCTGCAATCTGCACGCCGAAATCACCATTGAGGCAACGGCTATATGCTGCTGAACAACTTTACGGCAAATATAATGTGCACGTGATCTGCGATGCGTTTGACATTCCCCGAGGAACGTTTTACAACCACGTTCTCCGCAATAAGAAAGACAACACGTGGTATGCGAAACGCCGTGAAGAACTACGGCTTCGCATACAGGAGATCTACGACGAAAGCAATCAGATCTTCGGTGCCGCTAAAATTGCGGCAGTTATGAAAAGTGAAGGATTCAAAGTCAGTAACGAAATGGTGCGCACGCTTATGCGTGATATGGGGTTAGTCAGCATTCGTCAGTCGGCGAAGAAATTATACGAGGACGAAGGCCGCAAATACAAAAACCACCTTAACCAAGAGTTTGACACGTGCAAACCGAACGAAGTGTGGGTTAGTGATGTTACCTATTTCAAGTACGGCGAAAACGCTTATTATATTTGCGTGATTATCGACCTGTTCTCCCGTATGGTCGTGGGTTATAAAATTGGAAAGACCAACAGCACGCAGCTTGTAAAATCGACTTTTCAGATCGCTTATAAAGCACGCCAACCGGATTCAAGTTTGATCTTCCACACCGATCGTGGCGGTAACTACCGTTCCAAAGCGATGAACGACTATATGCGGTCACTGCACATCACGCACTCTTTTTCGCGTGCGCACGTGCCGTACGACAATTCTGTAATGGAATCGTTCTTTGCTTCCTTGAAGCGCGAGGAATTGTATCGCACGAAGTACCGTTCAGAAGCAGACTTCCGAAGTGCGGTGGACAAGTACATAATTTTCTACAATACGAAACGTCCGCACAGGAAACTGCAATACAAGACTCCCGAACAAAAGGAAGAGGAATACGCCTCGAAATTAGGGGATTTATGAGACACGTGCAGACAGACTGATAGGTTCGAAAAGGTTTGCTTTTTAATCTTCTAATTGCCGAATTTCAGTTTTTCTGTTTTTAGTCCAGCTGGCAAAAAGAAAATGCGACCTCGAAAAGCCGCATAAATACTGGGTTTTATAATAAAAACACCATTGAGTCTGAACTTGAGGTTCAGATTTCAATGGTGTCTTTATTTGGTGGAGATGGGGGGAGTTGAACCCCCGTCCGAAAGCGCTTAAACAGGAACTTCTCCGGGCGCAGCAGGTTTTTTCGGGACGCCGAACGTCCCGGTTCCCTTCAGGACAGGCAAACCGGCAAGCCTGTCAGTCCGGTAGCTTCATGATGCATGGCACGCGCAAAGCTTAGCGTGCGCACGTTCACCACTCATCGACGCTCCGCTGCCGGGCCGTGGTCCTCCCGGCGGGAACGCTCGCTATTTAAGCAGCGAGAAGAACAGTTTCGTTGTTGTTCTTTAATTTATAAGGTGCCCGTTTTATGGCGGTCAGGCGCCGCCGCCCGCTATTCCTGCCTCCACACCCCCGTCGAAACCGGTACATCCCCATGATGTCGGGTGCGTCAGCCGCCTGCACCGTGAGCGCGGTGCAGGCAGGAACGCATTCTGAATCTTCAGACGAAACTGCCGATGTGTTTGTTCCCTCAGCAGGTCTCCGGCTCGGCGTATTCCTCACCGAAGGTCTCGACCGTGACGGTCTTCATCTTCTGCTCATGGGTGGGCTTGTCGTTGAACATGCTGCGCGGCGTGCGCGCAATGGCATCGACCACGTCCATACCCTCGGTCACCTTGCCGAACGCAGCGTACTGCTTGTCGAGGTGCGGAGCGTCCATGTGCATGATGAAAAACTGGCTGCCGGCGGAGTTCGGATCCATGGCGCGGGCCATGGACAGCACGCCGCGGGTGTGCTTGAGGTCGTTTTTGAAGCCGTTGCTCGTGAACTCACCCTCGATGCTGTAGCCCGGGCCGCCCATGCCGGTGCCGGTCGGGTCGCCGCCCTGGATCATGAAGCCGGGGATGACGCGGTGGAAAATGACACCGTCATAAAAGCCCTTTTTGACCAGACTGACAAAGTTGCGCACGGTGTTCGGCGCGATCTCCGGGTAGAGCTCGGCGCGGATGATGCCGCCGTCTTCCATTTCAATGGTGACAATCGGATTGCTCATCAGTAATTTTTCTCCTTTATCGTTCTGTCGATCTCGCGTTTGGCGCTGCGCTGCGCATCGGCGTCGCGCTTGTCGTAGAGCTTTTTGCCCTTGCACAGGCCGAGCTCCACCTTCACGCGGCTGTCCTTGAAATACAGCGACAGCGGCACGAGCGTCAGCCCGTCCTGCTTGGTACGGGCGTAGAGCTTCGTGATCTCCCGCCGGTGCATGAGCAGACGCTTCGGCCGGTCGGGGTCGCGGTTGTAGATGCTGCCGTGTTCATAGGGGCTGATGTGGATGCCGTAGGCAAACAGCTCCCCGTTTTTCACGGTGCAGAACGAATCTTTCAGATTGACCGTGCCCGCGCGGATGGACTTGACCTCGGTGCCGAAGAGCTCCACACCGGCCTCGAACCGCTCGAGCACGAAATAGTCATGCAGGGCCTTGCGGTTGGCCGCGACCTGCTTGACGCCCTTGGCTCTCGGCATGGCGGGGACCTCCTTCGTGCGAAATCGTGGATATAGTTTACCACATCCGGCGGCAAATGAAAAGAGCGAAATCAGCAGAAATAACGCCGAAGCGTTTCGGCGGCGTTGCGCCGGACGATGACGTCTCCGTGTTCGCGGATGTGCGCGTACAATTGCCCGCTGCACGGCAGCGCCTCGCCGAACTCGAACACCGCGTTCGGCAGCAGCGCATCCGCTGCGTGTGTGAACAGCTCCCAGCCGCCGGCTATGTACACCACGTCCGAGTCGATCCCCTCAGGAAAGCAGCCGAGCGCTGCGGTCAGGTCGGCAAACGAGCCGAAGCGAAACCGGCGCGGCGGGTCAGAAACGGGTCTTGCGATGAGCAGCACCTCCTTTTCGGCGTCGGCAGACGCCGCGTACTACTCAAAATATATGGCATTCCGGCCGGGAATATGGTATCATGCCAGAGAAGAAGGAGTGGTGGTTCATGGAACTGATCGAAGAAAAACACAAGACCGTCACAAGCTACCACGGCGTGATCGTCAACGTCCGGCTCGACGAGGCGCGCCTGCCCGACGGCAGCACGGCCAAGCGCGAGGTCGTGGAGCATCCGGGCGGCGTGACGGTGCTGCCGCTGGAGGATGACGGCACGGTCTGGTGCGTGCGGCAGTACCGCTATCCGTTTTCGCGCACGCTGCTCGAGCTGCCGGCCGGCAAGCTCGAACCGGGCGAAGCGCCGGAGCGGGCGGCGGCGCGCGAGCTCTCGGAGGAGACGGGGCTCAGCGCAGGGCGGCTGCAGTATCTGGGCGCGAACTTCACCTCGCCCGGTTACTCGCAGGAGGTGCTGCACATCTACCTTGCGCGCGATCTGCACCACGGTGCGGCGCACCTTGACCCCGGAGAATTCCTGAATCTGGAACGTTACCCGCTGGGCGCGCTCGTGCAGATGGCGCTGGATGGCGAACTCTGTGACGGGAAAACGACTGTTGCACTGCTGAAAACGCAGCTTTTGCTCGCGCGGGAGCGCGGAGAAGCGGCATCCGGCGGGTTGTGATTGCTTTTCCGGAGAAACCATGCTATAATCCGTTGTTAGGTTCCGTTAAAATCGGGCAAGCTATGCACGAAGCGCGGCCAGAAGCGGCTGCAGATGCGCGGCAGTACTCTGCCTTCGCAGCATGAGAGGTGTCAAATACTTTGGATAGATATGTGATACATGGCGGCAGACCCCTGCACGGGGAGATCGAGATCAGCGGCGCGAAAAACGCGGCCGTGGCGATCATCCCGGCGGCTTTGATGGTCGACGGTGTCTGCCGGATCGAGAATATGCCTCAGATCAGCGACGTGGATATGCTCCTGAAGATCCTTCAGGGGCTGGGCGCGCGTGTGGAATACCTCAGCCCATCCGCCGTTGAGATCGACTGCACGCAGGTGCGCTTCACCGAGCCGCCGTATGACCTGATGCGCAAGATCCGCGCGTCGTATTACTTCATCGGCTCGATGCTCGGCCGCTTCGGCTCGGCCAAGACGACCATGCCCGGCGGCTGCAATTTCGGTGTCCGGCCGATCGACCAGCACATCAAGGGCATGACCGCGATGGGCGCAAACGTCGAGGTGAAAAACGGCTTTGTCTATGCCGATACGCCCGACGGCCGCCTGCACGGGGCAAAGGTATATCTGGATAAGGTCTCGGTCGGCGCGACGATGAACATCATCATCGCGGCGACGCTTGCGCGCGGCCGCACCGTGATCGAGAACGCGGCGCGCGAGCCGCACATCGTCGACCTTGCCAACTTCCTCAACTCCATGGGTGCGGACATTCGCGGCGCCGGTACGGATTCGATCCGTATCCAGGGCGTCGAGCGTCTGCACGGCGGCACGTACAGCGTCATCCCCGACCAGATCGAGGCGGGCACGTATATGACGGCCTGCGCCGCCGCCGGCGGTGAAGTGCTCCTGACGAACGTGATCCCGCGCCATCTCGAGTGCATCAGCGCGAAGCTGCGCGAGATGGGCGTGACCGTCGTCGAGGGCGGCGACAGCGTGCTCGTGCGCAGCAACGGCCGCCTGCGCCATACGAACGTCAAGACCCAGCCGTACCCCGGCTTCCCGACGGATATGCAGCCGCAGATCAGCGTGGCGCTGTGTCTGGCCGACGGCACGAGCGTCGTGACCGAGGGTGTGTACGACAATCGCTATAAGTACATTCAGGAGCTGGCTCGCATGGGTGCGGACGCGCAGGTCAACGGCTGCACCGCCGTGCTCAACGGCGTGGATGGCCTGCACGGTGCGGAGGTCAGGGCGTGCGATCTGCGCGCCGGTGCCGCCGTGGTCATCGCCGGTCTGTGCGCCGCGGGCGAGACCGTGGTCACGGACATCCACTTTATCGAGCGCGGCTATGAAAACTTCGTCGGTAAGCTGCGCAGCGTCGGCGCCGACATCGTGCTCGAGCGTGACGACGCCGAGCAGTGCGTGGCCGCTGCCGAATGAACATCGCCCTGTTTGCCAGCGGCTCGAGCGGCAACTGCGCGCTCGTGTCCGACGGCGATACCCATCTTCTGCTTGACGCCGGCATCTCCGCGCGGCGCATCCGTGCCGGACTCTCGGCGCAGGATGTGACGGCGGACGCGCTCGCGGGCGTGCTCGTCACACACGAGCACTCTGACCATGTCAAGGGGCTTGCGGTGCTGCTGCGGCACGACCCCGTGCCGGTGTATGCGCTGCCTGCCGTGTGTGCTGCGCTGCGTGCGCAGCTGCCGGCAGAATGCCTGCATGAGATCGCGCCGGATGCGCCGTTTTTCCTCGGCGATGTGCGTGTGACGCCGTTTGCGACGCCGCACGACGCGGCCGGAAGCTGCGGCTACCGGCTCGACGGCTCGGCGCATTTCGGCCTCTGCACCGACCTCGGCGTCGTGACGGATACCGTGCGCGCGGCGCTCTGCGGTGTGGACTGTGCCGTCATCGAGGCCAACCACGATCCGGAGCTTTTGCGCACCGGACCTTATCCGGTCTATCTCAAGCGGCGCATCGCGTCCGACCACGGGCATCTGTCAAATGAAAGCGCCGGAGCGCTCGCGGTGTTTCTTGCGGAAAACGGGGCGCAGCAGCTCGTGCTCGGCCACCTCAGCCGGGAGAACAATACCCCGCGCGCCGCGCTCGACGCCGTGTCGCAGGCGCTCGCGGATGCGGGCTTTCTGCCCGGTGAGCAGCCGGAGCTCTATGCCGCGCCGGCCGATACGCCGCTCGTGCTTGCGGCGGGAAAGGCGTGCGTATGCTGTCGATAACGCTCCTGTGCGTCGGAAAGATGCGGGAGACTTATTATACCTCCGCGTTTGCGGAATATGCCAAGCGGCTGGGCGCTTACTGCCGGTTCGAATTGGCGGAGCTGCCGGAGCAGCGTCTGCCCGAGCGCCCGTCACCGAAAGAGATCCGCGCGGCACTGGAAAAGGAGGCACAGGCCATCCGCGCGCGCATCCCGAAGGGTGCGGCCGTGATCGCCATGTGCGTCGAGGGAAAGCTCCTCTCGAGCGAGGCGCTCGCACGGCAGCTTGCCGGTTACGCGGCGGGCGGTACGTCGAAGGTGTGCTTTCTTGTCGGCGGGTCGTTCGGTCTGGACGAGGAGCTCAAGCGCGAGGCGTCGCTGCGGCTGAGTATGTCGCCGATGACGTTCCCGCACCATCTGGCGCGCGTCATGCTCGCCGAGCAGATCTACCGCGCGTGCACGATCAACGCGGGCACGCAATATCACAAATAGGAACATAGGAGAACTACCATGGCGCAAGAGCTGAAAGCAGAGTGGGGCAGATCGCTTCCCGGCGATTTGCTCAAGCGCTGGCCGCGCAATGCGGACGGCGAGCTGGTGCCCCCGGCGTTGCTGACCAAGTGCACAGGCATCGATATGGACGATGTGCTGCTGGTCAATATGCTGGAGGCCTATGGCATCCCCTGCCTGAAAAACTATCCCGGGGACGGCCAGTTTGGAAAGATCATGTTGGGTATGTCCGGTTACGGAGTGGAAATTCTGGTCCCGGAAACGCTGCTTGCCGATGCGCAGGCACTCCGGGAGGGCTGCGCCTCGGCGCTGACGGAAGGAGAAGACGATGCGTAATTACATGGAAGAATACCAGCGTTGGCTCGACAGTCCCGCGCTCTCCAATGCGGAGTGGGAAGAGCTCAATGCCATCCGCGATGATAAAAAAGAAATCGAGAGCCGCTTTTTCGCCCCGCTCGAGTTCGGCACGGCCGGCCTGCGCGGTGAGATGGCGCTCGGCTGCCGCCGCATGAACATCCATGTCATCCGCCACGCCACGCAGGCGTTCGCGGAGGTCATCAAGGCCGAGGGCGCGGGTGCGTGCTCGCGCGGCATCGCCATCTGCTTTGACTGCCGTGTCAACAGTGAGCGCTTTGCGCATGAGGCCGCGTCCGTCATGGCGTCCAACGGCATCCACGTGCGTATTTTTGACGCCCTGCGCCCGACGCCGGAGCTGTCGTTCGCCGTCAAGCACTATGGCACGACGGCCGGACTGAACATCACGGCCAGCCACAACCCGAAGGAATATAACGGCTACAAGGTCTACTGGTCCGACGGCGCGCAGCTGCCGCCGCAGCACGCCGCCGCAATTGCCAAGAACATGGAGCGGCTGGACATCTTCAACGACATCCAGCGCATGGACTTTGACGATGCGGTGCGTCAGGGACTGGTGGAGTTCATGGGCGCGGAGACGGACGAGGCCTTCCTCGCAAACGTCCTGCGTCAGCCGATCGACCCGGACGTCGTCCGCCGCGTGGCCGACCGCTTCAAGATCGTCTACACGCCGTTTCACGGCGCGGGCTGGCACCTTGTGCCCGAGGCGCTGCACAGGCTGGGCATGACGCAGGTCATCCCCGTCAAGGAGCAGATGGTGCTCGACGGCACGTTCCCGACCGTGGAGAGCCCGAACCCGGAAAACCCGGAGGGCTTCTATCTGGCCATCGACCTCGCCAAGAAGGTCGGCAGCGACCTCATCCTCGGCACCGATCCGGACTCTGACCGCGTCGGCGTCATGGTGCGCGGTGCGGACGGGGAGTACCACACCATCACCGGCAACCAGATGGGCGTGCTGCTGCTCGACTATATCATCACGGCGCACATCCGCAAGGGCACGCTGCCGGAAAACGCGGCCGCGATCTCGACGATCGTCACGTCCAAAATGGTGCGCCGCA
>ERZ827496.1186-NODE-1186-length-32146-cov-8.084323_pt1 | contig 32146 bp, 25 predicted proteins | sample MGYA00519769_ERZ827496 | MGnify/ENA primary metagenome ERZ827496 (study PRJEB31778, sample SAMEA3449327) | human gut metagenome | biome: human gut; feature: human-associated habitat; material: faeces | place: United Kingdom | collected 2010/2012 ...
GTGAGTTCATCAGCGCCACCGTCAAAAAGGCTCTGCTGGACGCAGGCAAGACCATCGACGACGTGGACGCCGTGGCTGTCACCTTCGCGCCCGGCCTCATCGGCGCAGTGCTGGTGGGCGTCAACTTTGCCAAGGGCCTCGCCTACTCGGCGGGCAAGCCGCTGGTGCCGGTCCACCATCTGCGGGGTCACATTGCCGCCCTCTACCTGACCCACCCGGAGCTGAAGCCGCCCTTCCTCTGCCTTGTGGCATCCGGCGGACACAGCCACATCGTGGAGGTGCAGGACTACACCCATTACCACATCCTCGGCCACACGGTGGACGACGCCGCCGGCGAGGCCTTTGACAAGGTGGCCCGGACGCTGGGCCTGCCCTATCCCGGCGGTCCCAGCGTCGCCAACGCCGCCAAGACCGGCGACCCGAAAGCCTACCGTCTGCCGGTGCCTCATGTGGAGGGCAAGTACAACGTCAGCTTCTCCGGCCTCAAGACCGCCGTGCTGAACGAAGTGAATCAGGCCCAGATGAAGGGTACTGACATCAACGTTCCCGACCTCGCGGCCAGCTTCCAGGAGCGCATCGCGGGCATCCTCGCAGAAAAGCTCCTTCTCGCCGCCGCCGACACCGGCGCAAAGCAGGTCTGTCTGGCGGGCGGCGTCGCGGCCAATGGCCGTTTGCGCCAGCTGGTCAATGACGGTGCCCAGAAGCTGGGGGCCAAGGTCTACCTGCCAGAGCTGAAATTCTGCGGCGACAACGGCGCGATGATCGCGGCTCAGGGCTACTATCAGTACATCGCGGGCCATACCGCCGGGCTGGAGCTGAACGGTCTGCCGACTCTGCCCATCGATTACGAATAACTGACATAGAAAACGGAATGGCCGCGCACAGCTGTGCGCGGCCATTCCGTTTATTTCATATCACGTCCGAAGTAAAGCTCCACTTCACTGAGTTTCTTTTTCCGCAGCAGGAACGCCGTGGGGATGAGATAGACCGCAATAGACGTCAGCATGGTGATGTCATAGGTGCTGATGCTGTCAGCCACCGTCTGGGTGCCGTACAGGCCACCGATGAGCATGGACGTGATGTCCATCGCGGCGTGGATAAACACCGTCACCCAGATGTTTCCGGTGCGGAAATATACCGCCGCCAGCAGCGTACCCAGCGAGGCCGCAAAGACACACTGCATCAGAACGCCCAGCGGCGCACTGCCGGTGAGGTTGGTCAGGTGGGCCGCACCGAAGTAGAGGCCCGACAGCAGGCAGGCTTTCCAGACGCCGGCCCGGCTGGTGCCGAAATGCTCCAGAAGCGTCTGGGCAATGACACCCCGGAACAGAAACTCTTCTGCCACACCGACGCTGGTCATGCCGATAAGGAACCACACGACATGCCACGCAGGCAGCATATCGCCCTCCGGCCTGCCAAACAGCAGAGTATTGTAGGCGTTGTAGCCGATGAGCGCGATGGGGTACAGGCCCACCAGCAGACCGTTGAAAAAGCCGCTGCCCCGGCGGCGGAGCAGGCCGCTCTTCCCGGTGCGCGCCAGAAAGAGCCACGCCACCAGCACGCCTACTGCCTCCTGCATGAAGGTCAGCATATAATCATCGACGGCATCAATATCCCGCACGACGAACAAGATGAGCAGAAGCGACAGCAGCGATGCCACGAACAGCATCCCCAGAAACAGCACCTCGGCCACAAGGCAGTAGAGCATCGGGTGGGCGCTGCGCAGACGTTTGAGCATAGAAAGACCTCCTGTGTCGTAGTGGTACTATTTTAGCATATTTCAGAAGAAAGAGATAGGGATTTGTGTGAATAGTTTAATCCCGCGCCCGACTAAATAAAAAAGCAAGTACACGAATGTGTACCGGCACATCCCGCGCCCGAATCGAAGCGGCAGTCACCAACTGTTGACATTCCTGAAGATTGGGACCCGCGCACTAAAGAAAGCCCCACTGGGGCTTTCTTTGCGGCACTTTGTGCCGCCGTGCTGTTCAAATCCCGCGCCCGACTAAATAAAAAAGCAAGTACACGAATGTGTACTTGCTTTTTTAAGTCGGAGCAGCGGGATTTGAACCCACGGCCTCCTCGTCCCGAACGAGGCGCGCTACCAACTGCGCTATGCCCCGAAAATACCGCAGCCGGAAGGCGACTGCGGTTTTCTGGTTGGGGATGAGAGAATCGAACTCCCACAAGTAGAGTCAGAGTCTACCGCACTACCACTATGCAAATCCCCACTATTCGGTTTCGTCCTCAGCACCGAAGCGCTGCTGACGAGGAATATTATACAGCCTCCACCTCCATTTGTCAACCACTTTTTTGATTTTTCCGTCCATGTTTTTTCTGCTTTCTCCACCACCGCGTTTTCACGCCTTTTTTCGTCCCCGGCTCTTGACACCCGCCCCCTTTGGGAATACTCTTATAGTATCATTCACCTGCCCCCTCTGAGGGAGAACGGAAGAAACGAGGGTTGTTCGATATGAAAAAACGTGTTGGTATCCTGACCTCCGGCGGCGACTGTCCCGGCCTGAACGCCACCATCCGCGGCGTGGCCAAAGCCCTGTATGCACGGTTCGGCGAGAATGTCGAGATCGTGGGCATCCTGAACGGCTACCACGGCCTCATCACCGGCGAATACAAGGAGATGTGCGAGGACGATTTCCGCGGCATCCTGACGCTGGGCGGCACCATCCTCGGCACCAAGCGCACCCCCTTCAAGCTGATGCGCGTGGTGGAAGAGGACAAGATCGACAAGGTCGCGGCCATGAAAAAGACCTACAAGGACGCCAAGCTCGACTGCCTGCTCTGCCTCGGCGGCAACGGCACCCACAAGACGGCCAACCTCCTCTCCCAGGAGGGCCTGAACGTCATCGGCCTGCCCAAGACCATCGACAACGACATCTACGGCACCGACGTCACCTTCGGCTTCCACACCGCCGTGGACATCGCCACTGAGGTCATCGACCGCATCCACACCACCGCCGGCAGCCACAGCCGCGTCATGTGCATCGAGATCATGGGCAACAAGGCCGGCTGGCTGACCCTCTACTCCGGCATCGCCGGCGGAGCTGACATCATCCTGCTGCCCGAGCAGCCCTACGACATCGACCGTGTCTGCGACGCTGTGGAGCGCCGCGCCCGCAAAGGCTCCAACTTCTCCATCATTGCCGTGGCCGAGGGTGCCATCAACACCGAAGAGGCCAAGATGAAGCGGAAAGAGTGGATGGCAAAGCGCGCCGAAGCCGGTTACGGCGTCACCGCCACCAACCGCATCGCCGCCGCCGTCCAGAAAAAGACCGGCATGGAGACCCGCGTCTGCATCCCGGGCCATATGCAGCGCGGCGGCAGCCCCAGCGCTTACGACCGTGTACTGGCCACCGAGTTCGGCAGCTACGCCGCCAAACTGGTGGAAGTGGAGCGCTACGGCGTCACCGTCGCCATGGTCAACAACCGCGTCGTCGCCAACCGCCTCGAGGACATCGCCGGTAAGACCCGCAACGTCCCCGAGGGCTGTGAGCTGCTCACCGTCGCCCGCCGGATGGGCGTGAGCCTCGGCTGAGACCCTGAAAATAAAAACACCCCGCTGTGTCATGCAGCGAGGTGTTTTTATTTTTATGCTTCAGAACGAGCCGCCCGACGAGCCTCCGAAGCCGTCGGAATCGACGGACGAACCGCCGGAGGAGTGAGACTCCTTCTGGGGCGGGTCATAGGTGCGCTCCCGGGTAGTGTGGGTGTAGCGGTCACGCTTGACCCGCAGGGTGAAGCCGGGCATATACTCGTCGGCCTCCGTTTTCTGCCGGGCCGTCTTCATCCGGTGGTAGAGGATGAGGCAGATGAACGCCGAAATGCCGAGAGGGAAGATCATGGCAATGAGCAGGTCTTCCAGGCCGATGTCGTTATCCACATCGATGGGCTCGCCATAGTCAGCATAGTAGTCCAGTGCATCGTCGCACATATCAATGTAGGTATAGGCGGCATCTGCCCATTCCTCATCGGAGAGCTGCGGGACGATCTCGTCCTCCTGCTGCTCGATGCGGTAGTCGGTAAAAGCCGTGACGCCCTCGCCGTAGGTGATGGTGACGTACTTGCGGGAGCCGACCGCCAGCAGGAAGAGGATGCCGCTCTGCTCGTCGCCATAGCCGAGGCCGTTGGAGATATAATAATTTTTCGCGTAGTCGCGCTGGTCGGCATCGCCGATGTCGTCCACCACGAGGAAGTAGACATCCACGTCGTGGCCGTCGGAGGCGCTTTCGGCCTGCTCCTCAAGGTCGGCCAGCGTGTCGGCGTCAAAGACGCCGCACTCATCCCGCACCAGCGGGGCCGCTGCCCCGGCCGGCAGGGTCAGGGCCATGCAGAGCAGGGCCGCAGCCAGAAGGGCAAACAGTTTTTTGCAGTATTTCATATTCCCGTCTCCCCCTCTCACAGCAGCATGATGAGAGCCGTCAGTATCATCAGCGGGATGCTGATGCCGGCAAACCATGCAGCTACCCTGCCCTTATCCACGGGCAGGTCACCGATGAGCTTGCCGGTCTGGCCGTTCATCGCAAAGAGGAAGTCCTGCTCCTTCCAGCGGGTGTGGAGCATCCAGACCGGCAGCAGGGCGTAGTGGGGTTCCAGCGTCCGCGGGTCGAGCTGCTCCGAGAGAGTCTGGACGCCGGTGTAGCCGCCCAGCGTATCGTGGAGGGCCGCAGCGGTGCTGTTCTTCATCCGGGTCAGAACGCGGGCAGCACACTTCTTGTCGTCCTCGTCGTACCGGTCAGCCAGAAAGCCGGGCAGGTAAGCCGTGGAGAAGGGCTTGAGGTCGTTGTAGTCGAAGGGCTCGATGGCGTCCATATGGGCGTCCGGCATCTTGCTGGAGCCATCCACCGGCACCCGGACAAAGTCGGCGTCGCCCACGCGGGCCACGTCGAAGTGTCTGGTGGTGGTGACAATGTAGTCGCCCTCACGGTGGCTCTCGCTGATCTCGGCCTTGTAAGCGCCCCGGGCCTCCATCCGGCCATCGTAGAGCCAGAACGGCACATACACGCCCTGGATCTCCTCGATGTGGTTGGCCTCTTTGAAGGCTTTGGGGAGGAAGGCTTTGCCCTTATAATACTTCTTCAGGTTCTCGATGGCGGTCTTTTTGTCCATCCGGAAGGGGATGATGTACTCCGGCTTGAGCTTGCCGGAAAGCTGTCCGCCCAGCACGGTGGGGTTGCCGCAGTAGGGGCAGGTGGTGGCAGCTGTTTCGGGGCCGCAGACCAGCTCTGCACCGCAGGAAGTGCAGGTGCGGCTGCTGAGATCTCCCGTCTCCATCTCCCCCCAGACAGGGCCGCTGGACGCTGCCTTTTCGGCGGCTTCGGCGGCCTTATCGGCCTGAGCCTGCTTTTCGCCGTAAAGAGCCTCGACCTGTGCTACATCGTAGGTGGAGCCGCAGTAATCACAGCAGAGCTTTCCGCTGGCGCTGTCGAACCGCAGCGGGCCGGTACAGGCCGGGCATTGGTAATTCGTGGTGTTTTCTGCCATATCTCAGTTCCCCTTTCAGGCTCCGAAAGGCTTGCCGCATTCGGGACAGAACTTGGGCGGGTTGGCCGGGTCGTCAGGGGTCCAGCCGCAGTTCGGACACTTGGCCGCCGGGCGGGGCTTACCGCATTCCGAGCAGAATTTGCCGGTATTGTGTGCGCCGCAGCTGCACACCCAGCCTGCTTCGGGGCGGGGCTTGCCGCAGGCGGTGCAGAACTTGCCGGTGTTGCCGGTCTGGCCGCAGGAGCAGCTCCAGCTGCCAGCCGCCGGGGCGGCTGCGGGGGCAGGAACAGCGGCAGGCTGCTGCTGTGCGCCCATCTGGTAGAGGGCCTGGGCGTTGATGCCGCCGGCAGCAGCGGCCTGATTCATGCCCATAAAGGCCATGGCCGGACCGGCGGAGGTATTGGAAGCCGCTGCCTGCATAGCCGAAGCCTGTGCGCCCACCATGTGGGCGGCGGCGCGGGTCGGGTCCATAAAGGCGGCGCTGCGCTGCAGCTCCTTGATCATCTGCTCGTCTTCTTCGCTGGCTTTGACGCCGGACACGCCGAGGGAGACGATCTCGATGCCGCGCAGCTTGCTCCACTTGCCGGACAGCTCCTGATTCAGCGCCTCGGCCAGCTCGGTGGTATGGCCGGGCAGAGCCGAGTAGCGGATGCCCATCTCGCTGATGCGGGCGAAGGCGGGCTGCAATGCGGTCATCATCTCGGTGCGCATCTGGCCTTCCAGCGCGTCACGGGTGTACTCGTTTTCCACATTTCCGCAGACATTGGTGTAAAACAGGATGGGGTTGACGATGCGGTAGCTGTACTCGCCGAAGCAGCGGATGCTGACGTCGATGTCGATGCCGGCACGCTGGTCCACGACGCGGAACGGCACGGGGCTGGGGGTGCCGTACTTGTTGCCCATCAGCTCCTTGGTGTTGATGTAATAGATGCGCTGGTCGGTGGCAGCCTGACCGCCGAAGCTGAACCGCTTACCGATCTCAGCAAAGACTTCGTCGATGTTCTTGGCCAGACCCTCGCTCAGCAGAGAGGGCTGGGTGCCGGTGTTATAGGTGTACTCGCCGGCCTCGGCGCAGAGATCCACCACCTTGCCCTGCTCCACGATGAGAGCGCACTGGCCCTCGGCCACCGCCACGATGGAGCCGTCGGTGATGATGTTCTCAGCGCCGTGGCGGTTGGAAGAGCGCCCGGAGACTTTCTTCTGTCCCTTGACAGCCAGCACCTCCGCCGGGAGAGCACTGCAGTAAAAGTATTCTTTCCACTGGTCGCCCATCACGCCGGATGCTGCGCCCAATGCCGCTTTGACAAGACCCATAAGCCATATCTCCTTTATCTGCCCGTTTTTGCAAATGCGGGCTTTTTTCAGTATACCACAAAACGCGCCGCAAAAAAAGAAAACCCTTGCATTTTATCCCCGATGGGTGTAGAATACTTCCGACAAACAAATACAGGGGAGCTTGTAGAAGCAGGCTGAGAGGGAGTTCTCGAACTTCGACCCTTAGAAATTGTTTTCGGACAGTTTCTGCACCTGATGCGGATAATGCCGCCGTAGGAAGTCATAACACTGTTTATGGATTTTTACAGGAGACGCCGCAGAAGGCGTCTCCTTTTTTGTTGTCTCCGGCTGAGGGGGAGCGCCCTGAGTCTGGGGTTTTGTATGCGATGGGAAGCCGTGTTCCGGCGTGAGAGGAGGCCAGTGAGCCTCGACCGCTTCTTCCGTTTCCGGCATCTCTGCGCGGGTGCTGGGTCTGTTCGTGTGCGGGAGCGGCGGTCTGCCCCTGCACTTATTTTTTATTGAAAAGGAGCACTCACTATGAAACACTATTCTGCCAAAAAGCTGGCCCTTGCCGGTATGTTCTGCGCTGTCGCCGTCGTAGGCAGCGTCTTCTCCTTCCCGGTCTTCGGCAGCAAATGCGCCCCTGTGCAGCACATGGTCAACATCCTCTGCGCTGTCCTGCTGGGGCCTTACTACGGCGTGGGCGTGGCTTTCGTCGCCTCCCTGCTGCGCAACCTGCTGGGTCTGGGCAGTCTGATGGCTTTCCCCGGCAGCATGTTCGGCGCACTGCTCTGCGGCATCGTCTTCCACAAGACCAATAAGCTGCTGCCCACCCTCGTGGGCGAGGTGTTCGGCACCTCCATCCTCGGCGGTCTGTGCGCCTACCCCGTCGCCATCCTGCTAATGGGCAAGAGCGCCGGCGACATCGCGTTCTACGCCTACATCGTCCCCTTCCTCGTCTCCACCGCTGGCGGTGCCATCATTGCAGGCGCACTGCTGGCCGCACTTTCCCGCGCAGGCGCACTCCGCGCCATGCAGGCCAGCCTGAGCTGATTCGAAGGAGAAGCCATGTTTCGGAACCTCTTTGCTAACGTCCGGGCCAAAAGCCCGCTTGTCCATAACATCACCAACTACGTCACCGTCAACGACTGTGCCAACATCGTCCTCGCCTGCGGAGCGTCCCCCATCATGGCGGATGATGCCGCCGAGGTCGAGGACATCACCTCGCTGTGTGCCGGGCTGAACCTCAACATCGGCACGTTGAACAGCCGCACCATCCCCTCCATGCTGCTGGCGGGACACACCGCCAACCGGCTGGGCCGTCCTGTCGTGCTGGACCCCGTGGGCGCAGGCGCTTCCCATCTGCGCACCGAAACGGCACTGCGCCTCCTGCGGGAAGTGAAGTTCACAGTCATCCGGGGCAACATCTCCGAGATTCGGACGCTGGCGGCAGGCAGCGGCACCACAAAAGGCGTGGACGCCGACACCGCCGACAAGGTGACGGATGAGACGTTGGACAAGACCGTGGCATTCGCCAAAGCGTTTGCGGCCCGCACAGGGGCGGTCGTCGCCGTCACCGGTGCCATCGACATCGTGGCCGACGGAGAGCGGGCCTTCTGCATCCGCAACGGCCACCCCATGATGAGCGCTGTCACCGGCACTGGCTGTCAGCTCTCGGCCCTGACGGCGGCATTCTGTGCGTCCAACCCGGACAAGCCTCTGGAAGCCGCTGCTGCAGCGGTCTGCGCCATGGGCCTTGCGGGCGAAGCAGCTCACAGCCGCCTGTCCAGGCTGGACGGCAACGCCACCTACCGCAATTACATCATCGACGCGATCTTCAACATGACCCCCGAACAGCTCGAGGAAGGAGCACGCTATGAAATGCGATAAACACACCATGCTTCTCTACGCCGTCACCGACCGGGCGTGGACGGGCCGCGAGACCCTCCGCCAGCAGGTGGAAGACGCGCTGAAAGGCGGCGTCACCTGCGTCCAGCTGCGGGAAAAGGAGCTGGACGACGCGGCATTTTTGCAGGAAGCCATGGAGCTTTCCGCCCTCTGCCGCAGCTATGGCGTACCCTTCATCATCAACGATAACGTCGAGATCGCTATAAAATGCCATGCCGACGGCATCCATGTCGGGCAGGAAGATATGGCTGCCGCAGACGTCCGTGCTAAGGTCGGCCCTGACATGATCATCGGTGTGTCGGCCCATTCCGTCGAGGAAGCACAGCTGGCCGTGGCCCACGGCGCGGATTATCTGGGCGTCGGTGCGGCATTTTCCACCCACACCAAAACCGATGTGGATGTCCTGCCGGAGGGCAGACTGAAAGAGATCTGCGACTCCGTGGATGTGCCGGTCGTGACCATCGGCGGCATCCATAAAGACAATATCCTCAAGCTCAAAGGCTCCGGCGCGGACGGCGTGGCCCTCGTGAGCGCGATCTTCAGCGCCGAGGACATTGAGGCTGAGTGCAAAGAGCTGAAGGCACTGACAGAACAAATCATCTAAAGGAGCAACCCCATGAAAACTGCACTTACCATCGCGGGCAGCGATTCCAGCGGCGGCGCCGGCATTCAGGCCGACCTCAAAGCCATGACCATGAACGGCGTCTTCGCCATGAGTGCCATCACTGCCCTGACGGCCCAGAACACCACCGGCGTATCCGGCATCTTCGAGGTCAGCCCCGAATTTCTGGCCCAGCAGATAGACGCCGTCTTCACCGACATCCGCCCCTGCGCCGTCAAGATCGGCATGGTGTCCTCTGCCCCGCTCATTGAGACGATCGCCGCGCGTCTCCGCTTTTACAAGGCGGAACACATCGTCGTGGACCCCGTGATGGTAGCCACCTCCGGCTCTGATTTGATTGCATCGGATGCCGTGCGCACTCTGCGCCGGGAGCTGTTCCCTCTGGCCGAGGTCATCACGCCCAACCGGCACGAGGCCGAAGTGCTGTCCGGCCTGCACATCTCGGGCCGTGCCGACATGAGCGCCGCCGCCCGGGCCATCGCCGCCGACTGCGGCTGTGCCGTCCTGCTCAAGGGCGGCCACAGTGACACCGACGCCGACGATCTGCTCACCTTCCCGGATGGCACGGAGATCTGGTTTCCGGGTAAACGTATCGCAAACCCCAACACCCACGGTACGGGCTGCACTCTGTCCAGTGCCATTGCGGCCAACCTTGCCAAAGGGTTTGCACTGGAAGAAGCTATCGCCCGGGCCAAGGCTTACCTGACCGACGCGCTGAACGCGCAGCTCGATCTGGGCCGCGGCTCCGGCCCGCTGGACCACACTCTGGGCGGCGTCGGGGTCGAAAACTGGATGCACGGCGTCCCGGACGCTGTTCATAAATAAAGAGAGCGTATTTTCGGAGGATTTTCAAATGCAGACTTACACCACACAGATGGATGCCGCCCGCAAGGGCATCGTCACGCCCCAGATGGAAACGGTGGCCAAGAAGGAGTACCGCACCGTCGAAGAGATCCGTCAGCTGGTCGCTGAGGGCAAGGTCGCCATCCCGGCCAACAAGCACCACGAGTGCTTGAACCCCGAGGGCATCGGCTCCATGCTCCGCACCAAGATCAACGTCAACCTCGGCGTCTCCCGCGACTGCAAGGACTACAACATCGAGATGCAGAAGGTCATGAGCGCCGTCAACATGGGCGCAGAGGCCATCATGGACCTCTCGAGCCACGGCAATACCCAGCCCTTCCGTCAGAAGCTGACCCACGAATGCCCCGTCATGATCGGCACTGTGCCGGTGTACGACTCGGTCATCCACTACCAGCGCGACCTCGCCACCCTGACGGCACAGGACTTCATCGATGTGGTGCGTCTGCACGCAGAGGACGGCGTGGACTTCGTCACCCTCCACTGCGGCATCACCCGTAAGACCATCGAGCAGATCCGCAAGCATAAGCGGAAGATGAACATCGTCAGCCGCGGCGGCTCGCTGGTATTTGCATGGATGTGCATGACCGGCAACGAGAACCCCTTCTACGAGCACTTTGACGAGATTCTGGACATCTGCGAAGAGCACGACGTCACCATCTCTCTGGGCGATGCCTGCCGCCCCGGCTGCCTCGCCGACGCCACCGACGTCTGCCAGATCGAAGAGCTGGTTCGTCTGGGTGAGCTGACCAAGCGGGCCTGGGCGCACAACGTCCAGGTCATGGTGGAAGGCCCGGGCCATGTGCCTCTGAACCAGGTCGCCGCCAACATGGAGATTCAGAAGACCATCTGCATGGGCGCACCTTTCTACGTCCTCGGCCCCATCGTCACCGACATCGCCCCCGGCTATGACCACATCACTGCTGCCATCGGCGGCGCTGTCGCGGCCATGAGCGGCGCAGCCTTCCTGTGCTACGTCACCCCCGCCGAGCATCTGGCTCTGCCCAATGTGGACGACGTCAAGCAGGGCATCGTGGCTTCTAAGATCGCCGCCCACGCTGCCGACATCGCAAAGGGCATCCCCCACGCCCGGGACATCGACGACAAGATGGGCGACGCCCGCCGCGTCCTCGACTGGGATGCGCAGTTCGCCTGCGCCCTCGACCCCGAGACGGCAAAGGCCATCCGTGACGCCCGCCTGCCCGAGGACGACCACAGCGACACCTGCTCCATGTGCGGCAAGTTCTGCGCCGTCCGCAGCATGAACAAGGCTCTGGCCGGTGAGTACATCGACATCCTGTAAGCTGCTGCAAAACCGATATTTTCATCGCTTTTGCGATTTTTCTTCTCCATTGCCGCCCGGTACAAAAGCCGGGCGGCTTTTCTGCTGTTCTATGCTACTTTTATACTGCTTTTGGAACTTCAAAACGCCCAAAATCAGCAAACCCTTCTTCTTCACAGAAAACAAAAAACCGCATGAACACTGGATTTTCCAGCATTCATGCGGTTTTTTCTCAAGTTGCGCCAGCAGGAGTCGAACCTACGATGGGGGAGTCAAAGTCCCCTGCCTTACCGCTTGGCGATGGCGCATCAGTAGAGAATAGTATAACATATTTTTCAAAATTCCACAAGCCCGCCGGGCGGTTCCACCCAAATTTTCTAAGCCGGGCAGGCAAATCCCGTCCTTGCCGGGGTCTCACCGATATGATATACTTGCACTGTAAAAGTTTTCCTGTTCAGCGCGTGACGCAGAAAGGAGCGCGGCTTATGGACCATATCATTCTCGGCATCCTTTTTCTGGTATGGGGCGCGGCGGACGTCCTCCGCCTCGAGCTGCCCGGCATACTGGGCAAGCGGCTGAAATCTGCCAGCGCCGAGGAACGCCGCCTTTGGCAGAGGCTTCTGGGTGTGCTGGAGCTCATCGTGGGCGGCGGGCAGCTGCTGTTCTACTTTTTCTCCGACAATCAGACCGTCACCAGCATCATCCTCGCGGTGATGATACTCGCCGCCGTCTGCATCCTCGGGCCGTACTACCACTGGCGGAAGCAGGAAAAAGAGAACACACAGGAATGAATCACGGGAGGAAACAGTATGGGGCCTTGGTATTACGAAGTCGTGAGCTTTGACGGCGATTACGTCAACCTGCGCCGCACCGACATCGAGAGCGACGAGCTGAACCCGGTGGCACTGGCACTCCTGCCGCCGGAAATCGACGTGGGCAGCAAGCTCAAGTGCGAATATTTCCAGTACGAGATCATCGGCTGACAAAACGAAACGCCGCCCGTTCGGGCGGCGTTTCTGCATTTACCGATAAAGTTATACGCGCTCGGCCACCAACTGGAAGCCTGCCTTGGTGAGCTCCTGCCGAATCTGCTCGATCTGGGCGTTGTCGCGGGTCTCGAGAGTTAGCTTGAGGAAGCAGCTGGAGATGGGCATATTGGGGTCGGAGCCGTCGTGGAGGACGGACACCACATTGCTGCCGCAGCGGGAGACGATGTCGGCCACCTGCTGCAGCTGGCCGGGCTTGTCTTCCAGCGCGATGGTCAGGTTGGCCTTGCGGCCGCTCATGACGAGGCCGCGGGTGATGACGCGGTTGAGGATGTTCACGTCGATGTTGCCGCCGGAGACGAGGCAGACGACCTTCTTACCTTCGATGGGCAGCTTGTGGAAGAGCGCCGCCGCCACAGGCACTGCGCCTGCACCCTCGGCCACCAGCTTCTGGTTCTCCATCAGGGAGAGGATAGCGGCTGCGGTCTCGTCCTCAGTGACGGTGACAATGTCGTCCACATACTCTTCGCAAAGCTTATAGGTCAGCTCGCCGGGGGTCTTGACCTGAATGCCGTCTGCGAAGGTGGAGACGGCAGAGAGGGTCTGGTATTTGTGCTCATGGAGGGAGCGATACATGCTGGGTGCGCCCTCGGCCTGCACGCCGTAGACCTTGACGTCGGGCTTCAGGCTCTTGATGGCGAAGGCCACGCCGGAGATGAGTCCGCCGCCTCCCACAGGCACGATGACGGCGTCCACATCGGGCAGCTGGTCGAGAATTTCGAGACCGATGGTGCCCTGACCGGCAATGACCTGCTCGTCGTCGTAGGGGTGGATGAAGGTCATGCCCGTTTCTTCCTGCAGCTCCACGGCCTTGTCGTGGGCGTCGTCGTAGGTGCCGGGTACGAGGCAGACCTCCGCACCGAGGTTCTTGGTGTTCTCCACCTTCATGATGGGTGCGCCGTCCGGCATACAGACGATGCTCTTGATGCCGCGGCGGGTAGCGGCCAGCGCCACGCCCTGTGCGTGGTTGCCCGCCGAGCAGGCGATGACACCCTTGTCACTCTCCTCCTTGGAGAGCTGACTGATCTTATAATAAGCGCCGCGCACCTTGAAGCTGCCGGTCACCTGCAGGTTCTCGGTCTTGAGGTAGAGCTGGCAGTCCTTGGAGAGCCGGGGTGCCTCGATGAGGTCGGTCTTGCGGGCTACGTCCTTGAGGACAAAGGCGGCGTGGTAGATCTTATCCAGTGTCAGCATATCGTTTTTCCCATCCTATCTCTGTTTATCCATCCCGGCACACGGGCTATTTTTATTGTTAAAGACAGGATTTAGTATAGTTTACATAAATTGATTTGTCAAATGAATCTATTTCACACTTTAAGGCAGAAAGCGGAATTTGCTGACATTGTTTATAGAAAAAACGCCGCCATTCACCAAACAGTGAACAGCGGCGGGGATTACCACTTTATCCTATTACTTTCCGGTAAACTCAAATCTCCGCGAGGATAGCGTCACCCATGGCGGTGCAGCCGAGGCAGGTGCAGCCCTCGCTCATGTTGTCGGCGGTGCGCAGGCCCTTGTCCAGAACCTTATTCACCGCGTTCTCAATGGCGTCAGCCTCCTCAGCCATACCGAAGGAGTAGCGCAGCATCATAGCGGCGGAGAGGATGCAGGCAGTAGGGTTGACGATGTCCTTGCCCGCGATGTCGGGAGCAGAGCCGTGGATAGGCTCATACAGGCCCCGGGTGCCGTCGCCCAGACTGGACGAGGGGATCATGCCGATGGAGCCGGTGATCATGGAGGCCTCGTCGGAGATGATGTCGCCGAACATGTTCTCGGTAACGATGACGTCGAACTGGCTGGGGTCCTTGACGACCTGCATGGCACAGTTGTCCACGAACATCTCGCTGTACTCCACCTCGGGGTACTCAGCCTGCAGGCGGTGCATGACCGCACGCCAGAGGCGGCTGGTATCCAGTACGTTGGCCTTATCCACGCAGCAGAGCTTCTTGCGGCGCTTCATGGCCGTCTCAAAGCCGATGCGGCCAATGCGCTCGATTTCATGCTCCGAGTAGGGCATGGAATCCACAGCCTGCTTCTCGCCGTTCTCCAGCGTGTAAGTCTCGTGCTTGCCGAAGTAGACGCCGCCGATGAGCTCCCGCACAATGATGAAGTCGATGCCCTTTGCCACGATCTCGGGCTTGAGGGGGCTGGCCGGGGCCAGCTGGGGCCAGATCTTGGCCGGGCGGTTGTTGGAGTAGAGGCCCATGCCGGCGCGGAGACGGAGCAGACCCTTTTCAGGGCGCTGCTCACCGGGCAGACCCTCCCACTTTGGGCCGCCGACTGCGCCCAGAAGGACGCTGTCGGCCGCGAGGCACTTGTCCAACTCATGCTGGGGCAGCGGGTCGCCGTACTTGTCGATGGCCTCGCCGCCCATCGCGGCGTCGGTGTAGTGGAAGGTGTGGCCGTACTTTTCGGCCACCTTATCGAGAACGCGGAGGGTCTGCTTCACGATCTCGGGGCTGGAGCAGTCGCCCCAGATGACAGCAATGTTTTTTTCCATTCTTATGGGCATCCTTTCTTTTATTGGACAACAGCATCTTTCGTCAGGCTATGTTCTCTTTTGCTGGCAAAAGAGAACCAGAAAACCACCAGCGATTTCGACGCGCTGGACCCACGAGAAAGGGGCTGCTCGCCCCTTTCAGACCCCAACGGAGAAGTCGAAACGGAAAAAAGCTAGCCGCTTCGCTAAACGCTTTTTTCTCGTTTCTCCGTTTTACGGCTTCGCCGATGGTGTTACATCTCTGATAAACTTTACGTCCAGCAAAGAGGCAATGCCGCTTTACTTCTTCGTCAGCGACTTCATCAGACCGCCGTCGGCGATGATCTTCTGGATGAACGGCGGGAAGGGTTCGGCCTGGAAAGTCTTGCCGGTGGTCTCATCGGTGATGACGCCGGTATCAAAATCCACGCTGACAGTATCGCCTGCGCTGATGGCGTCCACGGCCTCGGGGCATTCCATGATGGGCAGGCCGATGTTGATGCTGTTGCGGTAGAAGATGCGCGCGAAGCTCTTGGCGATGACGACAGAGATTCCGGCGGTCTTGATGGCCAGCGGTGCGTGCTCACGGGAGGAGCCGCAGCCGAAGTTCCAGCCGCCCACCATGATGTCGCCGTCCTTGACGTTGTGGATGAAGTCCTTGTCAATGTCCTCCATGCAGTGGCTGGCAAGCTCCTTGGCATCCTGCGTGTTCAGGTGGCGGGCCGGGATGATGACGTCGGTATCCACGTTATCCGGGTATTTGAAAACAGAACCGTTTGCGTTGTTCATGGGTGACTCTCCTTTTCTCAGACCGTGCGGGGGTCGGTGATGCAGCCGGTCAGTGCGCTGGCGGCAGCGGTAGCGGGCGAAGCCAGATACACCTCGCTCTTGACGTGGCCCATGCGGCCCACGAAGTTGCGGTTGGTGGTGGAGACGCAGCGCTCACCCTCGGCGAGGATGCCCATGTAGCCGCCGAGGCAGGGGCCGCAGGTGGGGGTGGAGACGATGCAGCCCGCGTCGATGAAGGCCGTCGTCCAGCCGCGGAGGATGCACTCCTTGTACACGGCCATGGTGGCGGGGATGATGATGCCGCGCACGCCCTTTGCGATGTGTTTGCCCTTCAGGATGTTGTAAGCGGCTTCCATATCCTCGAGGCGGCCATTGGTGCAGCTGCCGATGACCACCTGGTCGATCTTGATGTCCTTGCCCTCGCTGGCGGGGTGGGTGTTCTCGGGCAGGTGGGGGTAGCTGACGGTCGGCTCGAGGGCAGAGAGGTCGATTTCAATGGTCTTCTCGTACTCGGCGTCCGGGTCGGCCTCATAGAACACCGGCTCGCGCTGGCTGCGGCCCTTGAGATAAGCCTTTGTCACGTCGTCCACGGGGAAGATGCCGTTCTTGGCACCGGCCTCGATGGCCATGTTGCAGATGCTCAGGCGGTCGTCCATGGAGAGGGAGGCAACGCCCGGGCCGGTGAACTCCATCGACTTATACAGTGCACCATCCACGCCGATCATACCGATGATGTGGAGGATGAGGTCTTTGCCGGAAACTTTCGGCGGCAGCTTGCCGTTCAGCACGAACTTGATGGCGGCAGGCACCTTGAACCATGCCATGCCGGTAGCCATGCCGGCGGCCATATCGGTGGAGCCAACGCCGGTGGAGAATGCGCCCAGTGCGCCGTAAGTACAGGTGTGGCTGTCGGCGCCGATGACGCAGTCACCGGCTGTCACAATGCCTTTTTCGGGCAGCAGAGCGTGCTCGATGCCCATCTGGCCCACATCGTAGAAGTTGAGGATGTCGTACTTGTTGGCGAACTCGCGGCACTGCTTGGACTGGGTCGCGCTCTTGATGTCCTTGTTGGGAACGAAGTGGTCGAGGACGATGGCGATGTGCTCTTTGTCGAACACGCCGTTGAAGCCCGCCTTTTCGAACTCGTTGATGGCGACGGGGGTAGTGATGTCATTGCCCAGCACGATGTCGAGCTTGGCGTTGATGAGCTGGCCTGCCTTGACCTCGGCGAGGCCTGCGTGTGCGGCCAGAATTTTCTGCGTCTGGGTCATTCCCATGGTTCATTCTCCTTTTGATACTCTCTCAAAAATCTCTCTTTATTTATTGTTGATCGCGCTGACCAGTGCATGGATACCGGCCACGATAATATCGGTATCGGTGCCTGCACCCCAGGTGACGATGCCGTCGCCCCACTCGAGGCCGACGTAGGAAGCGGCGCGGGAGGTGGAGCCTTCGTCCAGACTGTGCTCGGAGTAAGTTTCCAGGTGGAAGTCCATGCCGGTGGCGCTCTGGATAGCGTTTGCCACAGCATCCAGACGGCCATTACCCACCGAGGTGACCACCTTGCGCTGACCGTTCAGATCCAGCGTGACGGTGGCGGTGATGCCGTTGACCTGTGCAAAGTGGGCCTCGACGACAGACAGGGGCTTGGACTTGTTGAGGAAGGTATCCTCGAAGATGTGGAGCACTTCGCCTGCGCTCAGCTCCTTGTGGCTGTGGTCGGACACGCTCTTGACCTTGTAGCCCAGCGCCTCGCGCATCTTGGCGGGCAGGTTGTAGCCGTAGTTCTGCTCCAGCACGAATCCGATGCCGCCCTTTCCGCTCTGGCTGTTGATGCGGATGACGTCGGCGTCGTAGGTGCGGCCGATGTCGTGGGGATCCACCGGGATATAGGGGCAGGTCCAGCGGTGGTCGCCCTTCTCCTTGCGGTAGGCCATGCCCTTTGCAATGGCGTCCTGATGGCTGCCCGAGAAGGCGGCGAACACCAGCTGGCCGGCGTAGGGGGTGCGCTCGTAGATGTGCATCCGGGTGACCCGCTCGTAGGTGGCGCAGATGGCGGGCATATCGGAGAAGTCCAGCTTCGGGTCTACGCCGTGGCTGTACATATTCATGGCGAGGGTCACAGCGTCCACGTTGCCGGTGCGCTCGCCGTTGCCGAAGAGGCAGCACTCCACCCGCTGAGCGCCTGCCAGAACGGCCAGCTCTGCACAGGCGACGCCGGTGCCGCGGTCATTATGCGGGTGGGTGGAGATGATGACGCTGTCGCGGTACTTGAGGTGCTTGTCGCAATACTCAATTTGATTTGCATAGACATGGGGCATACTCATCTCGACCGTGACCGGCAGGTTGATGATCATGGGTCGGTCGGGGGTGGGCTGCATGATGTCCAGGACCGCGTTGCAGACCTCAACGGCGTAGTCCACCTCGGTGCCGGTGAAGCTCTCGGGGCTGTACTCGAAGAGGAAGTTGCCCTCATACTCCTCGCTCAGCTGCTTGACCAGCTTTGCACCGTCCACGGCGATCTGCTTGATCTCCTCCTTAGACTTGTGGAACACCTGCTCGCGCTGGGCGACGGAGGTGGAATTATAGAAGTGGATGACCGCACGGGGTGCGCCCTTGACAGCCTCGAAGGTGCGGCGGATGATATGGTCGCGGCACTGGGTCAGCACCTGCACGGTGACATCGTCGGGGATCATGTTCTTCTCGATGAGGGTGCGGAGGAACTCGTACTCCGTCTCGCTGGCGGCCGGGAAGCCGACTTCGATTTCCTTGAAGCCAATTTTGACCAGCATCTGGAAGAATTCCAGCTTTTCCTCGAGGCTCATGGGGACGATAAGGGCCTGATTACCGTCGCGCAGGTCCACGCTGCACCAGGTGGGAGCTTTCTCGATGTGGTCTTTCTTGACCCAGCTGTCATAGCCGGCGGGGACCGGGTAATATCCCGGTGCGTACTTGGTAGCGTCCATCATAATTCTTGTCCTCCATTTTTGCTGTGTCAACCTCTCGGTCTCGCATTCGCTCGACAGGGCCGGGCTGCGGCAGCGCGTCAGCGCTGACTGAGAGGTTGACTCCTTTTATCAAACGAAAAGGCTCCCGTCTCTCAAAGGACGAAATCCCCTGAGAGACGAGAGCCTGTAATTTCTGTTACAGGGCACCCGTGGTACCACTCTCTTTGCTGTGCCAAAAGCACAGCCGCTCTGCACGATCGGCTTTTTGAGGCGAATCGCTGCCCTTATAACGGTGGGCTTCCGTCAGGACCTACTGTCTGCTTCAGTCCTGCCGCTCAGGGGCCAGTAACCGAGACCCTCTGCACCGCCTTGCACCATCCGGCGGCTCTCTGCACGCAGAAGAAAATCGTTTTTTCCCCGTCAACGCATTTGCGCTTTGTTCAAAGTGGTTTCATTTTAGCAAAACCCGCCGCCCCTGTCAAGCAGTTTTGCTCACAATGAAAATGAAACGATTTCACATAAATAGCAGCATAAATTTTCAAAATTTGCGGGTGGATTCTTTGCTTTGTTAAGAATCTGCGAAGTTTTTGCAAAGTTCGCCTCGAAACGCTGGTTTCTGAAATGGCGTCGTGGTATGCTGTTTGCAACGTAAGGAGGGACCCCCATGAAAGAAGTCAAGACCCCCAAAAAGCCATTGGCTATTTACTACGCCATTGTATTACTGGTGCTGATGCTGCTCAACTTCGTGCTCGTGCCGTGGATGAGCGAACGGCAGGTAAAAGAAGTGGACTACGGCACCTTCATGTCTATGACCGAGGACAAAGACATCGGCCGGGTGGATGTGGAATCGAACCAGATCATCTTTACTGATAAAGACGAAAAGCAAATTTACAAGACCGGCCTGATGAACGACCCTGACCTGACCCAGCGCCTCTACGACGCAGGCGCACAGTTTTCCAGTGAGATCGTCGAGCAGGCTTCGCCGCTGCTGAGCTTTCTGCTGAGCTTTGTGCTGCCCATCGTCCTCTTCGTCTGGCTGGGCAATTTCATGAACAAAAAGCTCATAGAAAAGGCCGGCGGCGCGAACTCAATGATGTTCGGCGGCGTGGGTAAGTCCAACGCCAAGGTCTACGTCCAGTCCACCCACGGCATCCGCTTTACGGATGTGGCCGGCGAAGATGAGGCCAAAGAGAACTTACAGGAGATCGTCGATTATCTGCACGATCCCAAGAAATACGAAGAGATCGGTGCCTCGATGCCCAAGGGCATCCTGCTCGTCGGCCCTCCGGGTACCGGCAAGACCATGCTGGCAAAGGCTGTGGCTGGCGAATCCAACGTGCCGTTCTTCTCCATCTCCGGCTCGGAGTTCGTGGAGATGTTCGTGGGCATGGGCGCGTCCAAAGTCCGTGATTTGTTCAAGCAGGCCAAGGAAAAAGCCCCCTGCATCGTGTTCATCGACGAGATAGACGCCATTGGCCAGAAGCGCAACAGTGGCCAGCTGGGCGGCAACGACGAGCGTGAGCAGACCCTGAACCAGCTGCTCACCGAGATGGACGGCTTCGAGGGCAACAGCGGCGTCATCATCCTCGCGGCCACCAACCGTCCGGATTCCCTTGACCCGGCTCTGACCCGCCCCGGCCGCTTTGACCGCCGTGTTCCTGTGGAGCTGCCCGACCTCAAGGGCCGCGAAGAGATCCTGAAGGTCCACGCCAAGAAAGTCGCTCTTGCCCCCGGCATCGACTTCAACACCGTGGCCCGGATGGCCTCCGGTGCCTCCGGCGCAGAGCTGGCCAACATCGTCAACGAAGCCGCCTTGCGGGCCGTGCGCGCTGGCCGCAAGAGCGTGACCGAGGCCGACCTCGAGGAGAGCATCGAGGTGGTCATTGCCGGCTACCAGAAGAAGAACTCCATCCTCACCGACAAGGAAAAGTGCATCGTAGCCTACCATGAGATCGGCCACGCACTGGTGGCGGCGCTTCAGAATCACTCCGCACCCGTGCAGAAGATCACCATCATCCCCCGCACCTCGGGCGCACTGGGCTACACCATGCAGGTCGAAGAGGGCAACCACTACCTGATGACCAAGGAAGAGCTGGAAAATAAGATCGCCACCCTCACCGGCGGACGTGCTGCCGAGGAAGTGGTGTTCGGCTCCATCACCACCGGCGCGTCCAACGACATCGAGCAGGCCACCAAGCTTGCCCGCGCCATGCTCACCCGTTACGGCATGAGCAAAGAGTTCGACATGGTGGCCCTGGAGACGGTGAACAACCAGTATCTGGGCGGCGACACCTCGCTGGCCTGCTCGGCGCAGACCCAGCGCGAGATCGACCAGCGGGTCGTGGAGCTGGTAAAGGCCCAGCACGAAAAGGCCATCAAAATCCTCACCGACAACCGTGCAAAGCTCGACGAGCTGGCGAAGTACCTTTATGAAAAGGAGACCATCACCGGCGACGAGTTCATGGCTATCCTTGAGGAAAAAGATTCCAGCGAAAATTAAAATAGGATCTCTGCAATAATCCAGCCGCCGTATCCGTATTCATTACAGATACGGCGGTTTTCTGATACGCCGTACCGCTGATAAAAGCATTTGGGATAAACCTCTCCGTCAGCGCACCAGCGCTGACGGAGAGGTTGACCCCCTACATCTACAGGAGGATACTACTATGAGACTGCTGAACAAGAACACTGCCCGCCGCGCTGCCGCTGCTGCCGCGCTGCTGACCATGACCGCCGCCATGAGCGTGGGTGCCTTTGCCGCCGACGCCGAGGACGTGACCGTTGCCGGTTATCTGCCCCCTCAGTCGTCCGAAGTCATGGTTCAGGGTGACATCGCTCTCCACTCTGACGTTCCGGTGGGGGAGGTAGACCCCAACTACGGCGGCTACGCTTCCCCGGTGGAGAACCCCATTCAGGGCAACGTGATGATGATCTCCGACGAGACCCCCCTGCCCTCTGACACGCCGGTGGAGAAGAGCGAAGCCCGCTACACCGTCAAGGGTCTGCTGGGCAAGCAGGTGCTCTACACCGCCCGTCAGGAAGGCCGCGTGCTGACGCTGGACGCCCCCGATGACAACGCCACCTTCCGCACCACCATCCTCGACATGCAGACCCTGATGAATCAGGGCGTAAGCACTCTGGTGCTCAAGACCGGCAAGACTTCCACCACCCTGAACCTGACTCTGCTGTGCCAGGATCAGAAGCCCGGCACCCGGGTCACTCTGCGCCACCTCGGCAGCAGCGCTCACCTCACCGTGGGCTTCCGCAGCCGCCGCGACCTCATCGTTGGCCGATAAGCTTTTCCCTCTCTCCTCTTCGTTTTCCATAGATACTTTTTCCCTCAGACGCAAAAGACCCCCGCTGCAAACACAGCGGGGGTCTTACTGTTTATCAAATGGTCCCGTCCGAGCCGTTCTCGCTCTGCTCCGATGCATAGAGCACCATCAGGTGGTTTGCGGATGCTTCGAGCTGGCTCTTGGCCTGACGGAGGTTCGCTTCTTCCGTCTCGTTCATCTTTTCGGGTTTATCCTTCCGCAGGCAGCGGCGGAGGTTCGCCACATCGGCTTTGATGCGGTTCTTCTCCTCCTTGTCCAGCTCCTTCTTGCACTTAGAGAGGGCCTCGTCCACCTTATAAGCCAGCACCTCGGCCTGATTGTGGAGGTCAAGCCGCTCTTTGCGGCGGCTGTCCTCGGCCTCGTAGGCGGCCGCGTCGGCCATGGCACGCTGGATCTCATTCTCCGAGAGGTTCGTGCTGCCGGTGATGGTGATGTTCTGCTCCCGGCCGGTGCCGAGGTCTTTGGCCGAGACTTTCACGACGCCGTTGACGTCAATATCAAAGGTGACTTCGATTTGGGGCTTGGACGAAAAGCTGGCCCGGATGCCGTTCAGCTTGAACTTGCCGAGGCTCTTATTGTCGCGGGCGAAATGCCGCTCACCCTGCAGGACGTTGATCTCCACACTGGTCTGCATGGGGCGGGCCGTGGTGAATATCTGGCTCTTGCGGGTGGGTATCATGCTGTTGCGGGTGATGAGGGGGGTCGCCACGCCGCCCAGTGTCTCGATCGAGAGGGTCAGCGGGGTGACGTCCATCAGCACAAGGCCCTGCGCCGCTGCACCAGAAGCGCCAGCCAGCTTGCCGCCGCCCTGTAACAGACCGCCCTGCACAGCGGCACCCATCGCCACGCATTCGTCGGGGTTGAGGCTGTGGCTCGGTTCACAGCCCAGCAGTTCCTTCACCTGACGCTCGACGGCAGGCATCCGGGTGCTGCCGCCGACGAGAAGGACTTTGCCCAGCTGCGAAGCCGAGATGCCGGCATCCCGCAGTGCGTTCTGCACCGGGGCCACCGTCCGTGCCAGCAGGTCGCCGGTCATCATCTCGAACTGGGGGCGGGAGATGGTCAGATCGAGGTGGTGGGGGCCGTCCTTGCCCACAGCGATGAAGGGCAGATTGAGCTGGGCCGAGAGGGCGCTGGACAGCTCTTTCTTGGCCTTTTCGGCCTCTTCCTTCAGGCGTCCCATGGCGGCGGGGTCGCGGGAGAGGTCGATGCGGTCCGATTTCTTGAACTCTGCCACGGCGTATTCCACGATGCGCTGGTCGAAGTCGTCGCCGCCGAGGCGGGTATCGCCGCCGGTGGCCAGCACCGTGAAGGTGCCGTCTTCGATCTCGATGATGGAGACGTCGAAGGTGCCGCCGCCGAGGTCGTAGACCAGGATCTTCTGGGGCGCTTCGTTGTCAAGGCCGTAGGCCACAGCGGCGGCGGTAGGCTCATTGATGATGCGCAGGACGTTCAGGCCTGCGATGCGGCCCGCATCCTGGGTGGCCTTGCGCTGGCTGTCGTCAAAGTAAGCGGGGACGGTGATGACGGCCTCCGTCACCGGCTCACCCAAGTAGCTCTCGGCGTCGCGGCGTATCTTGGTCAGTATCATGGCGCTGATCTCCTGCGGAGTCAGGTCTTTGCCGTCGATGTGGACGCGGTAGTCACTGCCCATATGCCGCTTGATGCTGGACACCGTCCGGCCGGAGTTGGTGGCAAGCTGGCGCTTTGCCGCGCCGCCCACCAGACGCTCGCCGTCTTTGGTGAACGCCACCACGCTGGGGGTGGTGCGCTCTCCCTCTGCGTTGGTGATGACGACGGGCTTGCCGCCCTCCACCACTGCCACGCAGCTGTTCGTGGTGCCAAGGTCAATACCGATCACTTTGCTCATTCTGGTCGTCCTCTCTGTTTTTGCGACGCGCATATTTTTCCTTCAATATCATATCGGTTCCGTATGACGATTTCTTAGAGCATTTGTAAAGATTTTGTGTTTCCGCTCATTCTCTCTCGAGCAGCTGGCGGATGACGGCCTCCGTCTCGTCCAGCCAGCTCTGGGCCGTCTCGTCGCCCTCTTCTTTGCGGACGAGGAAGCCCTGCTTCGCCTCAGCCAGCTGAGCCAGCGCCTTTTTGCGGGAGATATACTGGGTCTCATACTGGGCCACCCGCAGGCAGACCTGCGGCATATAGGCGATGTCGGGGGTGGAGGCGCAGAGTTTCTGAGCCTTGCGGTAGGCCCGCAGAGCCGCACCGGCCCCCTTTCCCTGCACCATGGCATCGTCGCCCAGCGCCACCCATGCGGCCACATCGCCGGCGTCGGCAGCTTTTTTCCAGAACTTGCGGGCCTGTGCAGGGCTCTTGCGGCAGCCCCGGCCCTCGTAGAGCATCTCGCCCATCATGGCAAGACCCTCGGCGCAGCCCTCTTCGGCAGAGAGCTGATAATAATGCATCGCGTCGTCCCAGCGTTCCTCGGCCATGGCACGGTTGCCGGCCCGCAGCTCCGCTTCGCCCGGTTCATCGGTGTCGTGGCTGGCGTGGAGCAGACCGTTCAAAAGCGAGCAGTCCAGTGTGGCAGAGCTGGTCCACGGGTCGATGACCACGCCGTCGATGCTGTCCGAGTCCAGCGCCATCTGCATGGCGGAAGCCAGAAGCCGTTCCGCCATGGGGCGGCTGGCCGTGCCTTTATCGGCCTCCGCCATCTTCACTGAGGTGAACACCGGCAGATAACACCGGCCCTTCTGGGTACGCAGGGTCCAGGGCTGCAGGTCTTTCGCTTTCTCCGCCGGGACAGGATGCTCCGCCCACGGGGCGGCCCCGTCCGGCTGGTCGGACGCAGCTTCCAGCGGCACCAGGACCCTGGTGTCCAGCTCGAGGGCATAGTTGATGGCGTTCATCAGCGCCCAGAAGCTCTCCTCGTTCTGGCCCTTATAGAGCGCTGCCACAGCCCGCTCTATCGCCGGACAGCCCGTACCCAGCGGCCCGTATTCCGGCAGCTTTTTGCGGTCTGCCGCGCCCACCGGGCGCAGCCGCAGCCGTGCCGCACCATCTTTTGCCATTGCATCCACCATTCTTTCCGTTGAGATTCCTTTCCAGTATAGCAGGATTTTCCGGTTTTCTCAATCTCCGGAGCCGAAATCTGCATCCAGAGCCGGTTTTCTTTGGCAAAAAACATAGCATTCCTGTTGGGAGTGCGTTATAATAAGGAGCGTCTCGACTAAATGTATGAAAGAAAGGGAGTATCGAGCCTTGAACAAAATGCTTCGCTATCTCAGCGACTACAAGCGCGAGAGCGTGCTTGCACCGCTTTTCAAGATGCTGGAAGCTACGTTTGACCTGTTCGTGCCGCTTGTGATGGCCGACATCGTCAACGTGGGTATCGCGGCCCACGATTTCCACTACATCCTCGTGCGGTGCGGCATCCTGCTGCTTCTGGCCATCATCGGCCTCACGTGCAGCCTGACGGCCCAATACTTCTCGGCCAAAGCCGCCGTGGGTTATTCCACCGGTCTGCGTCATGCGCTGTTTGAGCACATCCAGACGCTGAGCTTTTCCGAGATGGACACCATGGGCACCAGCACCCTCATCACCCGGATGACCAGCGACGTCAATCAGGTGCAGAGCGGATTGAACCTCTTCCTCCGTCTGTTCCTGCGCAGCCCCTTCGTGGTGCTCGGCGCCATGATCATGGCCTTTACGGTCAACTTCCGCGCCGCCCTCATCTTCGTGGTGGCTATCCCGCTGCTGAGCATCGTCGTCTTCGGCGTCATGGTCATCACCCGTCCGCTTTATAAGTCGGTGCAGACCCGCCTCGACCGGGTTCTGGGCCTCACCCGCGAAAACCTGACCGGCGTGCGCGTCGTCCGCGCCTTCGACAAGGAAAGGAGCGAGGTGGACCGCTTCGAGGACGCCAATGAACTGCTGACCCAAATGCAGCTCCACGTGGGCCACATCTCCGCCCTGATGAACCCGCTGACCTACGTTATCATCAACCTTGCCATCGTGGCGCTGCTGTATGTAGGCAGCATCGAGATAAACATCGGCGGCATGGCCTCCGGCGACGTCATCGCGCTGGTCAACTATATGAACCAGATCCTGGTCGAGCTGGTCAAGCTGGCCAACCTCATCGTTCAGGTGAGCAAGGCTCTGGCCTGTGCAGGCCGTGTGCAGGCGGTTCTGGACACAAAGCCCGGCATGGAGTTCCCGGCTGAGCTCACCGGCAATGTTCCGGCGGAAAAGGCCGGCGACGCCGTCCGTTTCGACCATGTGAGCCTGACCTACAAGGGCGCAGGCGCACCCAGCCTCTCCGACATCAATTTCACCGCCAAGCGCGGCCAGACCATCGGCGTCATCGGCGGCACCGGCAGCGGAAAATCCAGCCTCATCAGCCTCATCCCCCGCTTCTACGACGCCACTGAGGGCAGTGTGGAGATCATGGGCCGACCGGTCCGGCAGTACCCCCGCGCCGACCTGCGCGGCAAGGTGGCTGTGGTCATGCAGAAGGCCCAGCTCTTCGGCGGCACCATCCGCTCCAATCTGCTCTGGGGCAGCCAGAATGCCTCCGACGCCGACCTCTGGGCTGCGCTGGAAACGGCACAGGCTGCGGAGTTCGTGAAAGCCAAGCCCCTTGGCCTCGACGAGCCGGTGGAGCAGGGCGGACGCAACCTCTCCGGCGGTCAGAAACAGCGTCTGACCATCGCCCGCGCCCTCGTAGGCAAGCCGGACATCCTCATCCTCGACGACGGCGCCAGCGCACTGGACTACGCCACCGACGCAGCCCTGCGCAAGGCTCTGGCCGCTCTGCCGGGCGATCTGACCGTCTTCATCGTCAGCCAGCGTGCCGCCAGCCTGCAGCACGCCGACCAGATCATCGTGCTGGACGATGGCCGCATGGTGGGCCTTGGCCGTCACGCCGAGCTGCTGGAAAGCTGCCCGGTCTACAAGGAAATTTACGAGAGCCAGTTCAAGAAAGGGGATGCGCAGAAATGAGTGCAAAAGCAAAAAGCAAGCTGACCCCTGAACAGCAGAAGGCCACCATGACCCGGGTGCTGCAGAAAATCAAGCCCTATGGCTTCTTCGTGGTGTGCAGCCTCATCGTGGCCGCTGTGAGCGTGGCGGCCCAGCTGTATATCCCCATCCTCTGCGGCAGCGCCATCGACATGATGCTGGGCAAAGGTGCCGTGGACTTCGCGGGCGTGCTGCGCATCATCTACGAGATCATCGTGGTGGCTGTTGTCGCCGCCTTTGCGCAGTGGCTGCTGAGCGTCTGCAACAACCGCATCACCTTCGCAGTCAGCCGTGACCTGCGCAACGCCGCCATGCGGAAGATCCAGACCCTTCCCCTCTCTTACCTCGACAGCCATCCATCCGGCGACATCGTGAGCCGGATGGTGGCCGACGTGGATACCTTCGCGGACGGCCTGCTGATGGGCTTCACCCAGCTGTTCTCGGGTGTGCTGACCATCCTCGGCACCCTGCTCTTCATGCTGCAGCAGAACGTCCCCATCACGCTGGTGGTGGTCTGCATCACCCCCCTGAGCCTCGTTGTCGCCAGCTTTCTCGCAAAGCGCAGCTACAAGTATTTCCAGAGCCAGAGCACCGTGCGCGGCGAGCAGACTGCCCTTGTCAACGAGATGATAGAGGGTCAGAAGGTCGTGCAGGCCTTCGGCCACGAGGCCCAGAGCCTCGAGGCTTTTGACGAGGTGAATGGCCGACTGCAGAACGTGAGCCTGAAGGCCATCTTCTTCTCCAGCATGACCAACCCCGCCACCCGCTTCGTCAACAACATCGTCTACGCAGGCGTCGGCCTCGTGGGCGCAATCTATGCCGTAGCCGGAGGCATCACCATCGGCCAGCTGAGCATCTTCCTGAACTACGCCAACCAGTACACCAAGCCCTTCAACGAAATTTCCGGCGTCGTGACCGAGCTGCAGAACGCTCTGGCCTGCGCAGCCCGCGTGTTCGAGCTGCTGGACGCTGAAGACCAGACCCCCGAAGCGGAGAACGCCGCAAAGCTCGTGCCGGACGGCCACGTCCAGATCGAGGACGTCTCTTTCCGCTATCTGCCCGACCGCCCGCTCATCGAGGGCCTGTCTCTGGACGTCAAGCCCGGCCAGCGCATCGCCATCGTCGGTCCCACCGGCTGCGGCAAGACCACCCTCATCAACCTGCTCATGCGGTTCTATGATGTCAACGGCGGCTCCATCAAAGTCTCCGGCACCGACATCCGGGACGTGACCCGCGCCTCGCTGCGCGGCAGCTACGGCATGGTGTTACAAGATACCTGGCTCCGGGCCGGCACCGTGCGGGAGAACATCGCCTACGGCAAGCCGGACGCCCCCCTCGACGAGGTGGTGGCTGCGGCCAAGGCAGCCCATGCCGACAGCTTCATCCGCCGCCTACCCGAGGGCTACGACACCGTCATCGCCGAGGACGGCGGCAACATCAGCCAGGGCCAGAAGCAGCTGCTCTGCATCGCCCGCGTGATGCTCTGTCTGCCCCCGATGCTGATTCTGGACGAGGCCACCTCCTCCATCGACACCCGCACCGAGGTGCGTATCCAGGCAGCCTTTGCCCGGATGATGCAGGGCCGCACCAGCTTCATCGTAGCACACCGCCTTTCCACCATCCGGGAGGCCGACGTCATCCTCGTGATGAAGGACGGCCGCATCGTGGAGCAGGGCGACCACGATACCCTGCTGGCGCAGGGCGGCTTCTACGCCAAGCTCTACAACAGCCAATTCGAGGGTGTGGAGACTTAATGCTTCAACTTATAGCAATTCAGCTTTTTAATGCAACAGCGGTGAATTGCATATCGCAAAGATGCCGTTTGAATGCTGCACTAATTTCTTGACTTGCGATAAAATTTGCGATAAACGATTTTGGGAAGTAATATAATCATGTCGAAAGATGAATATTTGATTACAGATCCACCCCTTAAAGCGCTGACTGTTTTTGCGATGCCGATGATCCTTGGTAGCTTTTTTCAACAAGTATACAATATGGCCGATTCCATAATAGTTGGTCAATTTGTTGGCTCCTCGGCACTTGCGGCTGTTGGTGCTTGTGCTGCACTGACCAATGTTTTTATTTGTGTGGCGCTTGGTGCTGGTGTGGGCGCAGGTGTGCTTGTAAGCCGCTGTTTTGGTGCAAAAAATTATGGTAAAATGAAAACCATTGTGTCAACGTCCCTGATCAGCTTTTTGATCTTAAGCGTTGTCCTTGGTGTCTTTGGCTTTTGCTTTTCCCATTTCATGATGAGCGGATTACAGACCCCTGCCGATATATTGGAAGAAGCAGTATTGTATCTGCGTGTCTACTTTGTGGGTTTCCCGTTTCTATTCATGTACAACATTCTTTCCACCATGTTCACTTCCATCGGTGAATCCAAAATTCCGTTGGGACTGCTGATCTTCTCATCTATCCTGAATATTTTTATGGATCTCTGGATGGTGGCTGGTCTTGGTCTGGGGGTGTTTGGTGCAGCCCTTGCGACCTTGATCGCACAAGGAATTTCTGCCGTGTTTTCGTTTTTGATCTTTCTGTCTCGGATGCGGCAATACAAGGGCTCCTTTAGCAGGTTCGACCGGCAGGAGCTGTATTCCATGCTTCGCATTGCGGTACCATCGGTTTTGCAGCAGTCCACAGTGTCTATTGGTATGATGATCGTGCAGGCAGTGGTAAATCCCTTCGGCACACAGGCACTTGCCGGGTATGCGGCAACGATGCGGGTAGAAAATGTTTTTTCGCTGATCTTCGTATCCATCGGCAATGCAGTTTCGCCGTTTGTATCCCAGAATCTTGGCGCAAAGAAAATTGAGCGTATCAAAAAAGGTTATCATGCTGCACTGGTGTTGGATCTATGCTTTGCAGTTCTTGCTTTCGTGGTCATTGAAACACTGCACACACAGATTTCCTCGTTGTTCCTGGGAAAAGACGGAACCGCGTTGGCCTATCAGGTGTCCGGTGATTATATGAGATGGCTTGGTTACTTTTTCATCTTCATGGGCATCAAGATGGCAACTGATGGCGTTCTTCGCGGACTTGGAATCATGCGGCCGTTTCTTATTGCAAATATGGTAAACCTTGCAATCCGCTTGTCTGTTGCTTTGATTTGTGCACCGCGTTTTGGCATTGCTTTTGTTTGGCTTGCAGTCCCTGCAGGTTGGCTTGCAAACTTCCTTATTTCCTATGCGGCGCTCAGAAGATCGTGGCCAGAGGATAAAGCAGCGGTATCTCAATGATTTCATGCAGTGGAGAGGTGCTTTGTTCTGACGGGTTTCACTTACAGAGAATGTGGCACGCAAGCTCCAGCTTTCGGGTGGAGTAGATGCCGCCCTTTCCTGTATCCTGTTCTTGTTGTATCTGTTTTTTCACAACCTCAGTTTACAACAAAAAATGAGATAGGCAACCCCTTTCGGGGAAGTCTATCTCATTTTTTTCGTTGGGGCTATTTTGCAACAGTCCCATTTTTGTTTGCTCTGTTTTATTTTTTGCGGGTCGGCAATATTTTCTTTTTTACCTGTTTTCGGCTTTCAGCACCGTTGCCTCAGCAGGCGGCGGTGTGAGGGTGGAATGGGCCAGAATAAAGGCAGCGGCGTGGCTGGATGCGATGCGCTGGGCGGCGCGGCGGCGGTCGTTGGAAGCGAAGGTGTGCTCCCCGTCCCGCTTTGCGTCCCAGTGGGCAAGCTCATCGTCCACCTCGGCTTCCGTCGGCCAGAGCCCTTCTTTCTGCGCCACCAGCAGCAGACCCATCCGGCTGCGCAGCTTGCGCTCGGCCTCGGTATGGAGCCAGGCTCGGAATTCTTCCACAGTCTGGCCCTGCACCTTTAAGTACTGGTCAAAATTGACGCCGTTGGCCTGCATCCGCAGGTTGAACTGGCGCTGCTCGGCAAAGTAGTTGCCGGCCACCAGCTGCTTGGGCAGCGGGCCGGTGACGTGTGTACCCAGCTGGGCGATGAGGGCCTGTTCGGCCACGGCGCGGGCCTGCTGGCAGCGCTGGGCGTAGATGTCCTGCGTCACCTTGGCGCGGAGGGCGCGCTTGCCCTCGGCGTCGGCGGCGCGGTCTTCGTCACCGTGGCGGCGGTTTATTTCAAGCTCGATGGTCAGCTCCCGGATAGGCCGAGGCTGGATGGGCTGGGTAAAGCCGGTGTACTCTCCCAGTTCCAGCGGCGGCAGGCAGAAGAACTGCGCCCCCGCCCGGAAGCCCTCGGCCCGATTCACGGCCAGAAGTTCAAAATCCGGGTCGGTGACGGGCTGCAAATCGTTTTCTTTCATCAGCTGGGCGAACAGGGGCGAGAAACCCTCCAGAATCGCCCGGTTGACCGCTGCCGTCAGCAGGTCATCCTCGTCCTGCGGGGCGTCCGGGGCCGCCTTTTCGGCCTGCACCGCCGCTTCCAGCTCTTCTGCGGCGGCGGAAAAGACCACCCGGCAGTCACCGGGTTCTGCCATGCCAAAATGTTCGAGTTTCATTTTCTTCTCCCCCTCTCAGCGGACGATGCCGGCCATCAGAACCAGCAGCACGACGCCCAGCACCACATACAGCACCTCTGCACCCAGGACGGATTTGTCGCCCTCGACGTACATCTCGGCGGGGTCGTCGGGGTTATAATAAAGGGTGACGACAGCTCCCTGTGCAAGCTCTCTGCCCTTGGCAGACTTGGGGTAATGGAGGCGGTGGGTACCGCCAGCAGTGGTGAACTCCAACAGGTAGGCTTTGCCGTCCCGGCTCTGCACGGTGCCTGCCACAGCGGCCTCGACCTTTTCGCCCCTGGTCATGAGCTTGCGGCGTCTCGACCAGCTCCGCCATGCCATGTAGAACATGATGCCTGCACCGATGAGAAAGATAATGATGTTGAACATTCGCAGTTTCCCTCTTCCGTAAATAGTCCCGCCGGGCCGCTGCCCCGCAGGGATAATATTTATTGTATCATACTCCGCCGGATTTTTCGCCCCATTCGGCCTATACGGAATGCAACAATTTTCGCAAAAAAATTTGTCGTACTATTTTTGCAAAAAATGCTTGACTTTCTTTGCACCTGTGGTATAATAATCATCGTTCCGAGCCGAACGGCAGCGAACAAAACAGAATATGCGGATATGGCGGAATTGGCAGACGCGTTAGATTCAG
>ERZ827496.1193-NODE-1193-length-31979-cov-16.285898_pt1 | contig 31979 bp, 27 predicted proteins | sample MGYA00519769_ERZ827496 | MGnify/ENA primary metagenome ERZ827496 (study PRJEB31778, sample SAMEA3449327) | human gut metagenome | biome: human gut; feature: human-associated habitat; material: faeces | place: United Kingdom | collected 2010/2012 ...
CACTTTGTGTATGAATTAGTTGGCTAATTTTATACTATTTACTGAATGTCCCTAAGTAATGATACGGCTATTTATCTTATGCAATAATCAAGTATTAAACTTCTCTATACAAGACTTTTCGATACCTAATAAAAGGTCAACGTTTATGCCAAAAACCAGGCGAAAACATCAGCAGAATGCCAAATAACTCCAATCTTCCTATTAACATCATAAAAGACAGTAACCATTTAGCAAGATCAGGAAGAGCACTCCACGAAAAGGCAGGTCCATATGCACCTAAACCAGGTCCAACGTTACCCAAACTAGAAACTACCAGTCCAAAAGACTCTGTAAGTTCAAGTCCCATAAACATTAAAGCTACCCAGCCTACAAAAATACAAATCAAATACAATAAAATAAAAGTATTTACAGTAGAGATAGTAGAAAGAGAAAGTGCCTGCTGATTTACCTTTACGGGTAATACAGCACGAGGATGAATCAGACGGCTGAACTCATTCTTCATATTACGGAAAAGAATAAGCAAACGCATATTCTTTATTCCCCCGCCAGTAGAGCCGGTACAACCTCCTGCAAACATTGTATAAATCAAAAGCATCCATGTAAAATGAGGCCATACATTATAATCATCAGTAGCAAACCCACAAGATGTATGAATACTTGCTACTTGAAAAAATGCCTTCCGAAAAGCTTCTTCCCATCCATAATGGTTTTGCATAACCAAAGGAACTGTGATAAGTAAAGTTACTATACCTACAGACATCAAGAACCATCTACATTCATCGTCTTTGAACAGATTGAAGAATTTTCCTTTCAGGCACATAAAATATAATGAAAAGTTTATTCCCGACAGGACCATAAAAATCGCTATCACATACTCTATAAAAGGAGAATTCCAATATGCCACACTATCTTGTTTAGTAGAATATCCTCCCGTAGCAGTAGTTGTAAACGAATGACAGACTGCATCAAACAAATTCATGCCTCCCAACATCAACAATACCGTTTCCGTTATTGTAAGAAGCAAATATACAGTCCACAGCCACTGAGCCATTATACTGATTTTCGGATGAATCTTATCATGAGTCACCCCTGTCGCTTCAGCAGAAAACAGAACCTGATTTCCGACTCCGAATATCGGTAATACCGCTATCGTAAAAAAGACAATTCCTAAACCTCCAATCCACTGAGAAAAGCTACGCCAGAAAAGCATTCCATACGACAGTGACTCAATATCATCAAGAATCGTTGCACCTGTGGTTGTAAAACCTGACATCGTTTCAAAGAAAGCATCGGTAACAGAAGGTATTTCGCCACTGAGGTAGAAAGGAAGCATTCCAAACGTAGTAAATAAAAGCCATGTAAATGCAACAATACAGTAGCCATCACGACGAGAAAGCTTATTTTCTGCATTACGACCAAGGAACAACAGCACGCAACCGACAGCTGCGGCCAATAAGGTTGAATAAAGGAAATAAATATAACTATGTTCCTGATAGCACAGGGAAACACCTGCACATAATAAAAACAGCCCACCTTCTATAAACAATAAAATACCCAATATACGGAATATCATTTTGCGATTAATCAAACTATTCGCCCGATTTCCAGTTAAATATTCATTGTGTGTTATAAAGTCTTGCATTTTTCTTATTTTTCTAAAATGAAGTACAAAACTAATGATAAAGATTGAAATAGATTGGATTTTTCATGCAAAAAGATACAATTTAGACCGCATTTATACTGAACATTCAGAAATATTTACGTAATTTGCAACATTCATTAACCAAATTATCTTTTTACACAGTTATGGGTAAATTCACTTTTCATCTGATCAAAAAGCTGACAGGCATTGATATTGAACAATTACAAAACGACAACGAAGCTTTATTAATAAAGAATCAACAACTTTCATTTGAAATCAAAGATGCTAATAAAGAAGCAACTTATAAACGTACTCAGCTAACCGAAACACAGGAAGAGTTATCACTTGCACAAACTGAACTCACCCAATTACAAACCTCAATTGCAGAACATCAGAAAGAGATTTCACATCTCCAAACTGAAATATCCAGACTTCAATCCGACAAAGCAACCGGATTGGAGAAAATGCAATATTCTGAACAGGAAATTGTTTCACGAGATAATGATATTCAACAATTAAAAAATCAGCTAGCCGATTCTGAAAGACAGAAAGAAGTTCTAGCTACTGATAAGAAAGAACTGGAAGCAAAACTGGCTGAATCAGATAAACAGAAAGAAACTATTGCTGCCAGTAAGAAAGAGCTGGAAGCAAGACTAACTGAAGCGGAAAAGCAAAAAGAAACTATTGCTGCCAGTAAGAAAGAGCTGGAAGAAAAACTGACTGAAGCGGAAAAACAGAAAGAGACTATTGCTGCCGGTAAGAAAGAACTGGAAGCAAAACTGGCCGAAGCGGAAAAGCAGAAAGAAATTATCACTGCCAGCAAGAAAGAACTAGAAGCAAAACTGACTGAAGCGGAAAAGCAGAAAGAAATTATTGCTACCAGTAAGAAAGAACTGGAAGAAAAACTGGCCGAAGCAGATAAACAGAAAGAAACTATCGCTACCAGTAAGAAAGAGCTGGAAGAAAAACTAGCTGAATCAGATAAACAGAAAGAGACTATTGCTGCCGGTAAGAAAGAACTGGAAGCCAAACTTGCCGAAGCAGAAAAGCAAAAAGAAACCATCGCCGCCAGCAAGAAAGAACTAGAAGAAAAACTGACCGAAGCAGATAAACAGAAAGAAATTATCACTGCCAGCAAGAAAGAACTAGAGGCCAAGCTGACTGAAGCGGAAAAACAGAAAGAGACTATTGCTGCCGGTAAGAAAGAACTGGAAGCAAAACTGGCCGAAGCAGAAAAGCTGAAAGAAACCATCACTGCCAGCAAGAAAGAACTAGAGGCCAAGCTGACTGAAGCGGAAAAACAGAAAGAGACTATTGCTGCCAGTAAGAAAGAACTGGAAGCAAGACTAACTGAAGCGGAAAAGCAAAAAGAAACTATTGCTGCCAGCAAGAAAGAGCTGGAAGAAAAACTGGCTGAAGTAGAAAAACAAAAAGAAATCCTCGAGGCTAATAAAAAGGAACTGGAAGAACAATCTGAAAAATCTTCACAAGATCTTGCAAAAAACTATACAGCCTTGCAAAGAGAACTTTCTAAAACTCAGGAAAAATTAGATGCTATCCAATCTGAAAATTCAACTTTGAAATCCAACCTTTCAGAATTGCAGAAAAAGATGCATCTTTTATTAGAGGAAAAAGAGCAACTGATTCATGAAAAGGAACAGATGCAAACCCCTCAGCCTGAATCAGACAAGGAAGAACAACCTCTTCCTCAACCTGAGAATGAAAAAGTAACAGCCGAACCGGAAACTCCTCAAAAGGAAGAAGAGCAACAGCCTCATTCTTCGGATATACTGGAAGCTTATCAGGAAATGAAAGCACGGCTGGAAGAAAGTACCTTGCACTATCCATATACTCGAATCACTTCAGAAACAAACGGTTGTCAGTATATTTACGAATCACGTACGCTGCAATTAAAAGCAGAGTTATTCATCTGGGGGGTAGAAGGGAAAGAAGTGGTGCTAGAAGAAAATCACTTTATCCCATACAACGAGATCGCAAAAATAGAAGGTCTGGAAACACCTTTCGCTACAGACGTCATGACATGCGATTTCTCGGAAGAAGGTAATGGAGAAGAAGTTGCAGAAGCATTGCTTATGGCTATTTGCTGCTATCACCCTATTCACATCACATATCGGGACAAAAACGGACGAATCTCAGAACGCAATTTATACTGGATTTGTTTCCAACCGCAAGGCATATCCAGTGTCAGACTGCCTTATGAAAAAATATTCCGTGATATGTTCGATGGTGAAATAGATACTGACCACATCATGGCCATGTGCGCACACACTCCCGTTCCACGGATATTTATTATCAACCAGATATTAAGCATTCAGATTTATGATGCTTTTGTCACAACACGCAAGGGAATTGATACACAAATAGACGGTATGTATTATGCCGTACTGGCTTCGCAGTCGGAAGCTGCCGATATGATTTATAAATGTCTGCCCGAACAGTTTAAGAAGCTGCCTGCCGTTATCAGTTACCGGGCACATTACTGGATGCTGGAAGGTGACTATCAGAAAGCGATGAAATTATATCTTTCGTTTGCTCCAGACACAGAAGTGGAAAAAGGCAAGACTTGGGCTGCTATGAACATCGCAAACTTCGATAAATTTATCGACAACGATGTGGAAGCCGAAAGATTTTTACAACTGAAAGAAGCGCTGAAAGAAGAAGGTTGGCCGATCTAATAGTCCAACTCCTCACAACCGAGCGTTATCTCTCCAAAGGGAATCATGGCGTTAAACAGACATATCCGGGAATACGAAGAAAGGTTTTCTACGGATATGTCTGTTTCTATTATCTGCTTTCTGTCAAGTAAAAACTGACGCTGCGTTCCTTTCAGCAACGGAAAAGAAGGGGTATGCCATTCTGTTCCGTTCCAGAGGGCGACATTGGCAATCGATGTATCGGTAATCCTGCCATTCTTCACAATCAGTATATCATCTTTCTCCCCACGCAAGGCAAAAAGTTTGTCCAGCATGCTACGGTCTGCACTTTTCAGTTCGTATGCGATATCATCACAAGACACCAGTTTCAAGCTAGAGACCTGCCTTATCGTATATGGAATATATACGACCTCCTCTATGTTCTCTCCATATACTACCCGGCAGCGTGTCCGTTCCTGCCAAGGTTCTGGCTTCAGAATATCCTCCAAAGAAAGTGCGGAACAATTGCCCCACACCCTTTTTCGGGTTGTATTCATACGGGCATTATGATAGGACAGATTCCACACCTTTCCACCTTCTATACGAATTGTTTCAATAAATCGGCACATATATTTTCTGTATCATTTCTTCATATTCACTTCGGGCCGTACTGCGGAATGTAATTCCTCCCCCACTTTTATACACGAATCCACCATCTGTGTGTTCCAGAAAACGGATCATGACAGCACTATCCAGATTCTTACCATCAAAATATCCCATGACTCCGGTATAAAAACCTCTGTCGTATGTTTCTGCCTCACGGATTATCTCCACCGTTTTCTTCTTGGGAGCACCGGTAATAGAACCGGCAGGAAGGAGTTCGAAGAACAACGACCCCAACTTTTCGTGATAGTTTTCAGGTAAACGCCCTCTGATTTCAGAACTCATCTGAAGCAACCTTCCACAATGAGTATGCAGTTCGTCCAGATAACGGTAGCGCGTAACCGTCACTTCAGTAGCCACCCGGCTCAAATCGTTTCGTATCAGATCTGTAATCGTAGCATGCTCTGCCGCTTCTTTTTCATCCCTCAGCAATACTTCCTTCGCATCGGGCAACGAAGCGTCAATTGTTCCTTTCATCGGGAACGAATAAATATAGCCCTCTTTTATACGGACAAAAGTTTCAGGTGAAAACACAACAAAGCGATCATCATACCAAAGCTTATATCGTGCCGTAGCGTGAAGAAATACTTGATATAAAGAAAGATTCGTTTCAACCGGAGTGGCACACGTTAAATTTGTCAGAAATGAATTTCCCGCATACAAATTACGATGTACAATATCAAACGAACGCAAGTATTCTTCATACGATTGCGGATAAGCCTTCCAGAAAATATTTTCAGGTTTCAATTCTGATACAGAACATACATTCGCTATCTCAGGAAAAATAAAAGCCAGTTGCCCGGCAGGGATATCATCCAGTTTTGAGACCAGACATTCCGTTTCATCAAAATTAATCAGAAAGAAAAATCGGGTTCTTTCCTTTCCCAACCGGTTCATGCGGGCTATAGCCTCATTGCGGTTACAAAAAGTTAATTTGTTCATCGGGGAGAACGGGTTTTAAAAGACAAAATATAAATAGTAACACCGATAGTCACTACGGCCATTATTCCTTTGAGCCACCAATATGGAAATAAAAAAAGCACACAGTGAATAGCTGTAATCCAAAGTAACGAAACAGAGATAATTTTAGCTCGGAGCGGAATGGCTCTGTCCTCACGAAAACTGCGGATATACGGTCCCAAATACTTATGTTCCAGCAGCCAGGTGTATAAACGTGGCGAGCCTCTGAAAAACAATGCGGCAGAAAGCAGCAAGAAAGGCGTAGTAGGCAGTATAGGAAGAAATATTCCTATAACTCCCAGCACTAAAGATATGGAACCAATGGCAACATAAATATATTTCATTGTACAAATATACGGAGAATGCGGCATATTTCACTGAAAAGACGACTAAATACATCTATATTTTCATTTTGCTTCTTTTTATTCTATCTTTGCAGAGAGTAAAAAAAACAAATTAATATGGAAATAACCAGTGCCGAATTTGTAGTCAGTAATTCAAGAGCAGACATGTGCCCTCAGACTAATCTGCCGGAATATGCCTTTATAGGACGCTCTAACGTAGGAAAGTCCAGCCTCATCAACATGCTGACCAAACAGCCAAAATTGGCTATGACATCTGCAACACCCGGAAAGACATTGCTCATCAACCATTTTTTAGTCAATAAGGAATGGTATTTGGTAGACCTCCCAGGATACGGTTACGCACAGCGGGGTAAAAAAATGATGGACAAGATACAAAAGCTTATAGAATATTATGTGCTTGAACGTGAACAGATGACCTGTCTGTTTGTACTGGTAGACAGCCGTCTGGAGCCTCAGAAAATCGATCTGGAATTTATGGAGTGGCTGGGTGAAAACGGTGTTCCTTTTGCTATCATTTTTACTAAATCCGACAAACAAAGCAGTGGCAAAACCAAATTCAATGTCAACCGATATATGGAGGTTTTGAAAGAACAATGGGAAGAACTCCCACCGTATTTCATATCTTCATCGGAAAAGAAAACCGGACGAAAAGAAATTCTGGATTATATAGAGTCTATCAATAATTCACTGCAAAAATAAGTTCCGAAAAACATACCTTCAGATAGTACTAAAATTGTCTGCATGTTTACAAAAAAAATTCTCGATGTTTTTTTAAAATTTGTACGAATTTTAGAAAAACATCGAGAATTTTTTTTCTACTTTTCACCTTTTATTTGGCTAAGCATAAAGATAAAATTATCTCACTGATTTACAAGTATATATAGAAAGCTATGCCTCTATTTCACTCAATTCAAGCCAACGCATTGTTTTCTCGTCAAGTTCATCATTCAGCATCGGAAGACGTTTTGACTTTTCTGTCAGTTCCTCCACACTAAGTGAACCGCTGCATAAAGCCTCCTCCAGTTGTTTCTTTTCTGCTTCCAAATCGGCAATTTCTTTCTCCAGCTGTTCAAACTCTTTTCTTTCCTTAAAAGTCATTCTACGCTTGTCGTTCAAGCGCACACGCTGCGTCTTTTCTTCTTTCGGTTTTACAGCTTCTTTTTCGTGCTCAGCCTTAGCCAGCTTCCAGTCGCGATAGTCTGAATAGTTTCCTGGGAAATCACGTATATCTCCCTGTCCCTTAAAGACTAACAGATGGTCTACAACCTTATCCATAAAATAGCGGTCGTGACTGACTACAATTACGCAGCCCTTAAAGCTTTGTAAATATTCCTCCAGCACCTGAAGCGTTACTATATCCAAGTCATTGGTAGGCTCGTCCAGCACCAGGAAATTAGGATTTTTCATCAGCACAGTACACAGATACAAACGGCGGCGTTCTCCTCCACTCAGTTTATAAACATAACTATGCTGCGTTTCGGGAGTAAACAGGAAATGCTGCAAGAACTGAGATGCCGTCAAACGCTTTCCGTTGCCTAGTTCGATAACCTCAGCAATATCTGTTATCACATCTATTACCTTCATCTGTTCATCAAACTGCAATCCCTCCTGCGAATAATAACCAAAGCGGACGGTTTCACCAATATCGAGCGTACCACTGTCCGGCTTTTCCAGTCCCATCAGAATTTTTATAAAAGTAGATTTTCCTGTTCCGTTATTACCCACAATACCCATCTTCTCATAACGGGCAAAGATATACGAGAAATCGTCCAGAATCTTGATATCGCCAAAGCTCTTGCACAAATGGTCTGCTTCAAAAATCTTCGAACCAATGTACGAAGCTTTCACATCAAGCTTTACATTCGCATCATAAGAACGCTGTTTGGCTACCTTCTCCAGCTCATAAAAAGCTTCCTCACGATAGCGGGCCTTATGGCCACGTGCCTGAGGCATCCGGCGCATCCACTCCAGCTCAGTACGATACAGATTATTAGCACGTGCTATTTCGGCATTAGTAGCATCAATACGTTCCTGACGTTTTTCCAGATAATAACTGTAATTTCCCTTATATGAATAAATCTGCTTATTGTCTATTTCAATGATTTCCGAACAGACACGGTCGAGGAAATAACGGTCGTGTGTTACCATCAGCAAACTCAGGTTGGCACGATTCAGGTATTCCTCCAGCCACTCAGTCATATCCAGATCAAGATGGTTGGTCGGCTCGTCCAATATCAGCAAATCGGGTTCATTTATCAGCACATTTGCCAAAGCTACACGTTTCAGCTGCCCTCCGGAAAGATGTTTGATTTTCTGATTGAAATGACGGATTTTCAGCTGTGAGAGAATCTGCTTGGCACGGCGCTCATAGTCCCACGCCTTTTCATGCTCCATGCGGGCCAGCAAATCCTCCAATCCCGGATTGCCGGGAGTTTCCATGCACTTTTCGTATTCTTTTATCAGCTCTACCGTACTATTGCCATGATGAAAACAAGCCTCCAGAACAGTAAGTTCTTCGGGATAAGAAGGGCTCTGTTCCAGATATCCTACACGAAGATCACGACGAAACGTAATATTCCCTTCATCGTACCCTTCCTTGCCTGCCAGAATATTCAACAATGTTGTTTTTCCACTTCCATTCTTAGCAATAAGTCCGATACGCTGTCCCTGTGCAATACCAAATGATATTTCATGAAACAACACCAAATCTCCAAACGACTTTGTCAGATTTTCGACTTGTAAATATGGAATCATTCTTTTTCTTCTAAAATATTAATTGTATAATTTAATTATCAAAGTACAGCTTCCACTTCAGAGCGAATCCGTTCATACTCAGCTTTCAGGTTGCACGGCTGACCATTTTTCACTTTATTCCAAATCAGTCGGGAAGGATACACCATCACATCAGTCTGGGCAAAACGCAAAGCCGGATACTCTTCTTTGCCGTCTATTACAGTTACCCAGTCCATTCCGTCCATTTCATTCACAAGAATAGCACCGAAAGCAAAACCGAAATTCTCCCACGCCGAGCGCTGATTTGCATTAAAGCGTCCGCTATCTATCACTTTCTGTATGCTTTCTATATCAGCCTCACTGGAAGTAAAATCTTTAGTCAGCTGTTTTTTTATGGTAGATACAGCCCAGTCGTATGCTTCATTGATCGCATTAATCTCGAGTACACGTACCGGAATAATTTCTTTCCATGGTTTATCCTTTGCACCACGTACATTCAGCGAAGCTATTATCTGCTCTGCGACTTTGATATTTTCTCCTTTAGGCACAGTAAACGAACATTCAATCGAAATATTTTCTTTACCCGTCACCCAAATGTGGGAAGTATACCACACACCGTTCTCCTGAAAACTTTCCGTCAGATATGCACAACTCCATTTGCCTACCTTGACCAATTTCACTCCACGGCTTTGCTGCATTTCATAATCAATACACTCTTGTGCATATGTATGACTTTCTCCCTGATAAGCTGATATACGGAAATTTCCCATCCATTTATCAGGATTATAAAACAAGAAGCTATCTTCTGTGTCTTCAAACTCACGCCAATCGGACGGATACTCCAATGAGAACCATGAACCGGGGGATATATATTTCATCATAACTGTTTGCTATTTTTACTGTACTACGTATAATTTTCGCTGTGAGGTTTTATCTCGGAATTACTTTACCGGCAGAATTTCAATCCAATAATCATCCGGATCATTGATAAAGTAAAGTCCCATTTTTTCATTTTCGAAACATACACAACCCATCTCTTTATGGAATTTGCGTACTTCATCGTAATCACCTTCTACACGCAGGCAAAGATGGCTTTCATTTTCTCCTAGCTCATAAGCTTCTGTATGGTCGCGCAACCAAGTAAGTTCGAGCAAGAAGTTCGAATGGTCATCAGCCATATACACTAAAATGAATGAACCGTCACTTGCTTCCTTACGATGTGATTCGTGTAATCCCAATGCTGTTTCATAAAACTTGATACTCTTTTCCAGATCAGTTACATTGATATTAAAATGGTCAAATCTTCCTTTTACTTGCATATTGTATATATTTTTTATTAAACTATAAATCTATTTCTTGCCCTCTTGAACGAAGCATAGGCATAGAAGCACCGTTTTTCTGAGCTATCGGCAGGAAAGCTGCTGCCTTATCGTATGCTTCATCAAAATGCATCGGTACAAAGATAGACGTTTTTATCTGTTCTACAAACTGACGCGCACCACGCATATATTCTGTACCCAAACGAGGATCAACAGGAAACATCACGACATCCATATTGCGAGTATAACTACAGATACAATCCAGTTCAAAAAGATAATCCCGCTCATATCCTTTCCATTCAGCTTCACTGCTTTCATCCATCCAGTGCCAATTATTCAAGTCACCGGCATGAAATATTTTTTTGCCTTCCGCCTCAACAAGAAAAGATATACCCACATCTGTAGACCCGAAAGCATGCACCCGCAATACATCATCTGCATAGCAATCTCCCTTCTTCAACCATACAGCATCCGTTGAAAGAAGTTTCTCCTCATGCAAAATATCCTGCGAGAATATATACACTATATCAGGATGTTTTTCACGAAAGGTTAGTGCCTCTTTATTAAAATGATCCGCATGACTGTGACTGGAAAGTACATATAATCTGCCGGGACGCTGCAACAATTCATCATGTACGATACCACTTGACGGAGAGGCAGAATCTTCAAAGTAATCGAAAATAATGGTATATCCTTCACCTAATAAGGCAAATCCACTATGATATAAATATATGAGCTTCATAAATATAAAGATTTACTTTCCGATAGGCTGTATATATGCACGGGTAGCCTTATCTATCTCCAAAAACATATAATTTACCTTTCCCGAATGTATCAGTTCTTCATTTTCTTTATAGATACGGGTAGCATATTCCTTCGACTTGTCAAACATAAACCGGGAAATACTTTCCTGCGATTTTCCGGCTACAGTGGAATCCAGTTTTTCCTCCGGAAAGAAATCATCCAGGTTTACATCACCTATCATCGAAGTTTCCAGAAAATGAATATTTTTATGCATGCAATCAGTATAATATCCTACAAACATATGTCCGGGAACACGCACCAGTATCGGATTTATATTGATTGCTTTCAGTAAAGATGCAAAAAGCACACTGCCATCTACACAATTAATTTGCGCCGACTGCAAAGCATCATCAAAAGTGCGGACACGTTGAGTAAAAACAACATTCGAAGACAAACTGCTGTTACTGATGGAGCTATATTTGAAGTTTCTTTTCTGCAAAACATACCACAATGCATATACTTGCTTGTCGACAACCTCTTCGCTCTTGCCTTGATACCCCCAAAAACGATTGACGATACGAGCGTTCAACGCTTCACGTAAAATCTGGTCTATTTTAGGATTATCTTCATTCACATAAGCGGCAAAAAAATCTCCTGTATCGTGAAATTTCATGCGGCTGTCTATATATCCCAATAGGCATTCATTTATGCTCCGCACCGAAAATGTGTGAACTCTGCTACCCAATTCGCGTTTATTCAGTTTTAAATGCACAGAAACACTGACTGGAACAGCCTGTTCGTTTTCACGCAAAGCATTATAATTCCATACAATATCCGGGAAAACCAAATATTCCTTTCCCGATTCGGGTAAAATAAACTCAGATACAGAACGTGAAAAGAAAGGTGTTTCGTCGACCTCTATTCTTAGCTTGCTATTGGTATAAGCACTTTTCACACGAACAGCGATGCACGATTTGGGATTACCCAAATAATTGGTATCAGCCGGAAGAATGAGATTCGCATCGGTTGTTGCCGTTGACAAAATCGTTACAGGAAATATATTCCCTCCCAATTCGTCGGAAATCTCAAAACCAGAACGAAATGGTTCATACCGATAAATATATATTCCCGTAACCAATAATATCACTACCGCCAACAGATAGGTAGAAAATTTCCACTTGTTGCCAATATGAGAAAAGAATTTTACTCCAATCATATTACTATATTTAAAATAATGTCATCCAGGAGAAGCATCAGCAACATCCTGAATGACAATACATCCAATGTAAATACTCAGATTATCTGACAGCAATACATTCAATTTCCACTAAAGCTCCCTTCGGCAAAGCCTTTACAGCAACAGCAGAACGAGCAGGGAAATCACCGTCAAAATATTTAGCATATACTCCATTCATTTCTGCAAACAATGACATATCTGCCAAAAAAACAGTAGTCTTTACAATATTTGCAGTAGTCAAACCAGCTTCTGCTAAAATATTCTTAATATTCTCGAATGACTGAGCAGTCTGTTCTGCTACCCCACCAGGAGCAAATTCACCAGTCGCAGGATCAACAGGAAGCTGACCTGACAAGAATACCATACCGTTTGCCTCGATAGCCTGGCTATACGGACCGATAGCAGCAGGAGCTTTTTCTGTAAAAATTACTTTCTTCATGTTGTTTTGTTTAGTTTTTAGTATAATAACTCAATGAATCAAATTCAACGCTAAAATAACACTTTTCTTACAAACTGAAGAAAAAAATAAAAAAAAAGGCAAGTCTATTGGATAATATCAGAAAAAGACGTAATTTTGTCAATGTAAAAACTTCTTTTTACTTACATCAAACTAAAAACAATCATTATAATCTGTAATTACTGATAGACGCATAGATAACGGCATATCCCGATTATTTGCCTGTGCGCAATCCTGCGTGCTGCGCTTTCAGATACTTACAAAATTCATTACAACATATTTATGTATAACATCATTCAACTAAATGACAAAGATTTGTCTGAATTGCAGCAGATTGCCAAAGAGTTGGGACTGAAAAAAACCAGTACGCTACGCAAGGAGGAACTGGTATACCGCATTCTGGACGAACAAGCTATCGTCGGTGCAACCAAAAAGGCGGCAGCTGCCAAAGCAAACGAAGAACGCAAAGAAGGACAGCCGCGCAAACGTTCACGCATCAGCGTAAAAAAAGAAGGCGACAAAGTGTACACAGCAACTAAAGACAAAGCACAAAAACTAGAAGCAAACACTCCTCCTTTGCCTGCACCTGCTCCAATATTCAAAGACGAAATATCTCAACCCGCAGAAGTTCAAACAGAAACAACAAATGCTGATACTGTTGCAGAAAAGCCTAAAGCAAAACGTGGCCGTAAGCCCGGCAGCAAAAACAAGACGACATTAGAAAAAGAACAACTATCAGCTCCTAAAGAAACAGAAAAACAGACTCCGGCAGTTCCAGCTCCCGTTCCTGTACCTATAGAAAACGATGATATGGAACTTCCAGCATTAAATCTCACAGGTGGTGATGATTTTATTCCAATCGAAGATCTTCCTTCAGAAAAAATAGAACTTCCGACTGAATTGCTGGGTAAATTTGAAGCTACAAAAATGGATACAGCTGCACCTATACCTGCCGAAAAACCTGAAAAGGAAAACAAGCCTAACAATAATAAGTATCAAGCCCGTCAGCAGCGTTATAACAACAATAACAACCGCAACAACAATAACAATCAGGCAGGACGTCAACAGCAACAACATCAAAATACCAATCATCCAGCTCCTCAGAATACAACCGCTAATCTTCCTGCTCCACAGCCAGTCGTAGCAGAACAGGTTGTCCAACAGCCAAAACCGGTTGAGAAGCCTTACGAATTTGATGATATTTTATCGGGAACCGGAGTGCTGGAAATCATGCCTGATGGATATGGCTTCCTCCGTTCTTCAGACTATAATTATCTTTCTTCTCCTGATGACGTTTATGTATCTCAGTCGCAAATCAAATTATTCGGACTGAAGACTGGTGACGTAGTAGAAGGCACGATCCGTCCACCCAAAGAAGGAGAAAAATATTTCCCTCTGGTCAAAGTTTCAAAAATAAACGGACTGGACCCCGGATTGGTACGTGACCGTGTTCCATTCGACCATCTGACTCCACTCTTCCCTGACGAGAAATTCAAACTTTGCAAAGGATATGATGACAATTTATCAGCCCGTGTAGTTGATCTTTTTGCTCCAATCGGAAAAGGACAGCGTGCACTTATCGTTGCACAACCTAAAACGGGTAAAACTATATTGATGAAAGATATAGCTAATGCAATAGCTGCCAATCATCCGGAAGTATACATGATTATGCTGCTCATCGATGAACGTCCGGAAGAAGTTACAGATATGGCTCGTAGCGTAAATGCAGAAGTTATAGCCTCAACATTCGACGAACCTGCAGAACGTCACGTAAAGATTGCTGGTATCGTACTGGAAAAAGCAAAACGCATGGTAGAATGCGGACATGACGTAGTTATTTTCCTGGACTCTATTACTCGTCTGGCTCGTGCCTACAATACAGTATCTCCTGCATCTGGTAAAGTTTTGTCGGGTGGTGTTGATGCAAATGCCCTTCATAAACCGAAACGTTTCTTCGGTGCTGCGCGCAATATCGAAGGTGGCGGTTCACTGACCATCATTGCTACTGCTCTGATTGATACCGGATCGAAGATGGATGAAGTAATTTTTGAAGAATTCAAGGGAACAGGTAATATGGAACTTCAGCTCGATCGCAATTTGAGCAACAAGCGTATTTTCCCAGCAGTCAACATCACAGCATCAAGTACACGCCGTGACGACTTATTGCTTGACAAGACAACATTAGACCGCATGTGGATTTTACGTAAATATCTTGCCGATATGAATCCAATAGAAGCTATGGATTTTGTAAAGGAACGTCTGGAAAGAGCCAAAGACAATGAAGAGTTTCTTATGAGCATGAATTCTTAACAAAACTGTTATATAGAAACTTCAGGGCTGTATCGAATGATACAGCCCTTTTTTCATCACTAAAACCAGAAAAAACGACATACTTTATCTAACAGTAAATATAGAGATTCCATAAGATTTTTATATATTTGTAGTAACAGCATCCACGCAATTGTTCATATAAAATCTTAAAACTCTTCATGTTATGAAAAGGTTGTTTTTATTCATAGCTTTATTTGCCACGGTGTGGGAAATGAAAGCACAAAGTATCGGTGACCCGTTTAGATGGGAAACTACATTGGGATTGAATGTTTCTGATCTTGGAGGTTTAGGTTCTCGTACAGGATTTCATATCGGAGCAAGATTTGAGATTCCCATTTTCGCAATGAATGAAAAGACATATATAAATGCAGGAACAATTTTGTCTTTAAAAGGCTGTTCTCAAGATCATAGAATTTTGGGAAGTATAAAAACAAATCCTTATTATTTGGATATCCCTATTCATTTCGGCTATAGACATTCCATCACGAGAAAAGTTTCAGTATTCGCCGAAGCCGGTCCATACTTCAGTATTGGCCTATTCGGCAAACACAAGATAGAACAAATATCAGCTACAGCAGATGGAGGCAGTGACCCCAATATCGTAAAAGAAGACTATACAGAGAATGTATTCGGCAGTAATGGACTAAAACGCTTCGACTTTGGATTAGGATTCAGAATAGGAGCAGAACTACAAAAAAGATATTCTGTATCTTTAGGATATGACTGGGGATTAATAGACGAATATACCTCCGATACAGATAAAAATAATACAAGCATTTATGAAACTCCTACTTTAAGAAATAGAAATCTAACAATTTCTTTAAGCTATAAATTCTAATAAAATATCAGCCCTCAACTCTAGAATCGGAAGACATTAAAAATGCCCCCAAAAGTTAAACTTTTAGGGGCATTTTCTTTAGAAATTAATCGTCTATATCTACAACTTGATATTTGCTGTCAAAGGTTATTTCCCAGCGAGTAGAAAGCTTTACTTCATATCCTTTATCTTTTCGCTCTATCTGTATTATTTTTCCATCCGGATAGTTATTTTTCAAGAAAGTCCGGATAGGTTCTGGAACAATGGCAGAAGGAACTTCTGATTTCGTACATTTAACTTCGGTCCAATCACCTGACTTGTTAAACTCCAATTTTTCTCCATTAGTAAAAATTACGTCATAACTTTTATTTAAAAGACCTGACTCCATCTTAGCCAAAGCGATTTTATGGTTCTTAAAATAAGTGGTTATTAAAGTCTGTGCTTTCGTCGGTAATTGTCCTACATGAATTGGCTTATCGTTGTCTGCCCACAACATTGTCTGTATAGAAAAAAGACATACAAGTAAAAAAACTAACTTTTTCATATCGATCTGCTTTTTAGTGCTATTTTATCAAATTCTCATTATCGTATTGCAAAGATGCAAAAGGAATCTGAAAAGAAATTGAAATCAAAAAGGATATTTCTCTTTTTATTCTGGATTCTGCTTACTTATCGTAAAGATATGTCTGTTTTCTACATAAGTATAATCAATCTTCAAATGATTCGCTTTACAAATAGAATCCACTAAAGCCAGTCCAAGCCCTGTTGATCCTTCTTTTTTCTGACCTTGATAAAAGCGCTCAAAAATACGCTCCCTATCCAATGGCTTTTCTCCAGTATTGCTTATTTCAAAAGTATTTGCAGTGATCTTTATATAAATAAATCCACCATCTATATTATGTACAAAAGAATTTTTCAGCAGATTTGTCACTAATACAGAAACCAATGAATCATTCATTTCAACACAAAATGAAGAGTCTGTTGTTACTGTAACCGTAATGTTACGATAAGCATATACCTCCTTATAGTCGTCCAAATAATGAGCAAGAATATCATTCAGACAAACAGAACGTGTATCTGCAAACTGCCCGTTCTCTATTTTACACAGTAGTAACAAAGAACGATTCATACGAGTCAGATTTTCCAGTGTCTGATGAGTCTTTATCAATTCATTCAGTTGATATTCAGTCAAAGTTTCATCTTCCATCAGCATTTCCAATCGATTACGACAAATGGCAAGAGGAGTCTGCATCTCGTGGGAAGCGTTACCTATAAATGTTTTTTGCTGCTCAAAAAGTTTCTCACCTCGCTCGGCAAATGCCATGGTTGCCGCATTCAGCTTACGAAACTCCGTAATTTTAGTAGTATTCTCCAATGGCTCATTTTTCTTTCCCAACTGACTACTATCCAGCCATTTGAGCAATACGTACAATGGTTTCATATTTTTACGGAATACCCATATATTAATTGATAGAATAATCAGCAACAACAAAACATATAAAAAGATAATCCAGCCTAAGATAGCTCTAAGTAAATCAAGCTTTTCAATAGTTGGCGTATAAACGACCAACTCCATATAGCGTTCATCTTCCGTTCGGAAAATTGTTATCAAAACGCGAGCCGGCTCTGTTTCACTCTTTTCTGTGATAAATACCATTTCATCACGATACGTAATCTGAGGATGAGAAGCTGCATATGATTCGCTCACTTCATATAAATAATATTGATTATTCGAACCGTTACTGGCTGTTGGCATATCCTCTCCAGACAGAGCACGAATTATAAGTCCTTCCGAATAATCTTCAAGCGTATCATCTACCTCATCGTTCACTTCCTCTACGACTGCCATATAAAAAAATCCAGCTCATACCGTCAGAACAACGATCAATGCCAAAGAGATACGCCACAGAACTAAATGAAAGAGTTTCATTCTACAACAAATTTATATCCAAAACCATAAACTGATTTCAACTCGGGAGTAGCTCCTGCATCTTTCAAACGTCTACGAAGGTTCTTTATCTGAGCATATATAAAATCAAAATTATCAACCTGATCAATATGATCTCCCCACACAGATTCGGCCAGCGTATTTTTATTTACCAACCTGCCAGGACGCGACATAAAATAATTCAATATATCATACTCTTTCCGGTTCAGTTCAATTTCTTTTCCTTGAACCATAACACGACAATCATCAGGGAAAAGTTCAACATTTCCTACTTGTAATTTGCGTTCCCCTTCACGTAACTTACGACGGAACAAACTCTTAATACGTGCATGAAGTTCTGCCAGATGGAATGGTTTGGGCAAATAATCATCTGCACCTAAATCCAGACCATTTACCTTATCCTCTAAAGAGTCTTTAGCTGAAAGAATGATAACGTTTGTATGTTTTCCTAGTGCATGAAGTTCTGCCAACAAATCAAGTCCGTTTCCATCCGGAAGCATTATATCAAGCAAAATACAATCGTAGTCATAATCCTCAATTTTCTGTAATGCAGTACGGTAATCAGGAGCTTGGGACACTACATATCGTTCTTTTTCAAGAGAATGAGTTGTTATTTCTCTTAAATCGTTATCGTCTTCTACTATTAATATTTTCATAAATAATTAGTTTTTACGGCAAAAATAAGACTTTAAGAGATATATGCAAGTAAATCATTTACCTAAATCTGAAAATATCGACAAATAAAAAAGCATGTCTTCATCCCATAAAAACAGAATAAAAACATGCTTCCTCTATAAGAAATATAATTTACTCTACTTCCAATCTAGCTATAGAATGCAATTCTTTTGCATCGTCAGGAGTCGGCTCATTCATATTTTCAAAACTCAGAATTCTTTCTCCGTAATATGCCTCATTAATCTTCAATTTAATGCCTTTTGCCTCTTCAAGCGGAAGAGTATTCAAGTTATAGCATACAACTCCAACACTAGGATTGAAAACATCTAATGTATCACCATAGGTATTATAGCGATATTCTAAATGTATGTATCCGTCATCTGCAATATCCGGCTCTCCTGCTTTCTTTACCAAACTAACTCGATGTTTATGAGTAGTAGGTAACTTTTGGTTAAAAATAACATTCAGATAACCTCCGGCAATCCACATATTTTCCAAATAAGCCGGATGATCTGCAAATTCTTCTTCATTCTCATCTGTTAATTCCTCAACAGATTTTGTTAGAAATGGATATATCCGTTCAGGTTTTATACCGACATCATAACCATAATAGTTATCGAACAACGGATTAAAAACAAGAAAAGCACGCTGTCCTTCTACAAGAGAATAGTTCCAGACAGCATTAGCAGCAGGATACATTGTTCCCCAAGTGTCACCTGTGAAACTGTATACTCCTTCTCCTTCAACCCGTATAGTTACCCAGTCATTAGCTATATCACCAATGGAATATCCTTCATCGTCATCACAGGATTGTAGCAATCCGGCAAAAACAAAGAATGCAGCTATCCAATATTTTTTCAATTTCTTCATAGATAAATCTTTTTGTTTCTATTATTAGAAATTAAAAAACACGAGAATACTGCATGTATTAATAAAAATTAAGAGGCTGTGAAAAATTTCACAGCCTCTCATATTAAGAAATAAAATAAGTCATTTTATTCATTGAACCAACGAACATAGCAGAAGTCCTGACGATATGGCAATTCAGGATGTTTAGGGAACATACGGTAAGCAACTTTAAAGCTTCCTGCATTAGACAAGCTATGAGTTACCTGGAACGTATACAAATCACCTTCACGCTTAACCATTTCCATAGGAGCAACGCAATAAATGTATTCTTTTCCTTCTACATTTGTATAAGTTACTACCATTTCAATGCCGATAGCATCGTTCAGTCCCTTTTCGTCAACTACGCATGTAATAGTGTAATCTTTACCGCTTTCTACATTACCTTGACGAAGTTCTGCACACTTATCCATTGATACGATCTGGATAGAATCCCATTTTTCAGCTACTTCTTCTTTCCATTTAGCTATTTCTTTAACCTTAGCGTAATTATTTTCAGCCAAAGCATGGAAACGTTTAGCTTCTTTACCATAGAACTTGCTGAAATAGTCATCCAACTGACGCTTCATTGTATAGTGAGGAGCAATCTGTGCGATAGAGTTCTTGATAGTCTTAACCCAACCTTCAGAATATCCCTTCTTGTTACGAGCATAATACAATGGCAGGATTTCTGTTTCAAGGATACTATAGATAGTTGCAGCATCCAGCTTATCTTGATATTCCTGATTCTGATAAGTACGTTTTTCAGTCAAAGCCCAACCAGCACCTTCACGATAGCCTTCAAGCCACCATCCATCAAGAACAGAGAAGTTTACCACACCATTCATCAAAGCCTTTTCACCAGAAGTACCAGATGCTTCCAATGGACGAGTCGGAGTGTTCATCCAAATATCAACACCAGAAACAAGGCGACGTGCCAGCTTCATATCATAATTTTCGAGGAAGATAATCTTACCCAAGAATTCAGGACGCTGAGAAATTTCTACAATTTTCTTGATCAATCCTTGTCCTGCACCATCGTGCGGGTGAGCTTTTCCTGCAAACAGGAACTGTACTGGATAGTCAGGATTATTGACAATCTTAGACAAACGATCCAAATCAGTAAACAGCAAATGTGCACGTTTATAAGTTGCGAAACGACGAGCAAAACCGATCAACAATGCATTCGGATTAATCTTATCCATCAATGATACAACACGAGAAGGATCACCCTGGTTCTTCAACCATGTATCACGGTACTGATTACGAATATAATTGATCAGTTTATTCTTCAGTGCTAAACGAGTTTTCCAAACCTCTTCATCAGGTACACTGTAGATTTTCTCCCAGATTTGCGGATTTGACTGATCCTTCAAGAAGTTTTTGTCAAAATATTTAGCATACAACTGTTTCCATTCAGAAGCACACCAAGTTGGGAAGTGAACACCATTAGTTACATAACCAACATGATTTTCTTCTGGGAAATAGCCTTTCCAAATACCAGAGAACATTTCCTGAGAAACTTTTCCGTGCAACCAGCTTACACCGTTTACTTCCTGGCAAGTATTACATGCAAATGTAGACATGCAGAAGCGTTCATTGTGATCACCCGGATTAATACGTCCCAAGTCCATCAAGTCATCCCAAGAGATACCCATACGTTGAGGGTAACCTCCCATATATTTACCAAACAGACCTTCATCGAAATAGTCGTGACCTGCAGGAACCGGAGTATGAACTGTATACAAAGAAGATGCACGAACAACTTCCAGTGCTTCATTGAATGACATTCCGCCTTCTACATAATCACACAAACGCTGAACATTACACAAAGCAGCATGTCCTTCATTGCAATGATATACATCCTTTTTGATACCCAGTTTCTTCAACAGCAAAACGCCACCGATACCTAACAAGATTTCTTGCTTCAAACGGTTTTCCCAGTCACCACCATAAAGCTGATAAGTAATAGGACGGTCAAATTCACTATTCATTTCATTATCTGTATCCAGCAAATACAAAGGAACACGACCGACATTTACTCTCCATACATAAGCGTGTACATAATAGTTCAGGTATGGAACATCAAGTACCATAGGATGACCATCTTCATCTGTTACACGTTCCAATGGCAAACTACCAAAGTTTTGTGCTTCATAATTAGCGATCTGCTGACCATCCATAGACAAACTCTGGCTAAAATAGCCATAACGATACAAGAATCCGATACCGCACATGTCTACGTTACTATCTGATGCTTCTTTCAGATAATCACCAGCCAAGATACCCAAACCTCCGGAATAGATCTTCAATACGTGAGTCAGACCATATTCCATACAGAAATAAGCTACAGAAGGACGAGAAGAATCTGGCTTCTCGTTCATGTATGCTTCAAACTTATTATAAATATCATTAATTTTCTTCAGGACATTGCTATCTGCAGACAAAGCCTCCAATTTTTCGTAGCTTAAACGTTCCAGTAAAGCGACCGGGTTCTGTCCAACAACCTGCCATAATTCAGGATCCAGTTCTCTGAACATTTCAGTTGCCTCATCATTCCATGCCCACCAAATATTACGAGCCATTTTTCCCAGCATTTTCAATGGCTCGGGAATACGAGATTTTACATTTACTTCTCTCCACACCGGAGCGTTAGCATAATTCGTTTTGACTTTCATATTGTTTAAAATTAGTATAAGAATTCAAGTTAATTTAAAGAAAGACGCTTGGCGGCATTACGCAAAGCAATGTCGTAAGCTTCATAATAGTACTGTATAAAATGTTTCCACAATGCCTTTTCAGCAATATTTGCCGCATTCTTCCGTATTTTATTGATTTCTGTACTTGTCAATGATGAGAATTCAGAAATTGTATCTTTTATAGTATCTGCAACTTCCGAATAATTATAATCTGTACGATGGATAACCTTTACTCCATCCTGTAAAGTGGCATTCTTACCTGTCAAAGAGTTAACCCACAATCCAAACCCAGCCAAATCTGTTGTAATCGTAGGTACTTTAAATGCAATACTCTCCAATGGAGTGTATCCCCATGGTTCGTAGTATGATGGATATACACTTAAATCAGTTCCTATCAGCAAATCATAATAAAGTTCATTTAATATGCCATCTTTTCCATCCAAATAGCAAGGTACAAATACCACCTTCACCTTTGTATCAACAGAATTTGACATATTAAGATACTTCAACATATCCAGAACTTGATCATGACTCATATTATGTAACCAATGAGTAATGAAAGGACATTCTAATGGAGTATCATAATCTTTACCACTATCCAAACGTTCGCGTAAATCCTCACGGGCTTCACCTACCCATCCAGGGACATTGATGAAAGCCAGTACGTCTTTTTTCAGATTCTTATCACGAGTTAATCTGTTAAGAGCCTCCAGATAAACGTTTATTCCTTTATTCTTAAACTCATATCGTCCACTTGTTCCGATAATCATCGTATCATCATCAAGTTGAGTGCCCATTAATTTATTTGCCATATTCAATAATACAGCACGTGCATGTTTACGTTTCCGAGTAAATGCAGCACCTTTAGGAACAAAATCATCTTCAAAGCCATTCATCAGAACTACATCCGCAGATTTATTTAATAATTCACAACATTCATGATTTGTGATTTCACTTACTGTTGTAAAACAGTCCACATGATGCGCAGTCTGCTTTTCAATAGAATGTTTTGACTCCATATTAAGTTCCTGAGCCATCTGATCGCCATTATAAGCAAATAAATAATCGTAAAGAGGTTTATTATTTCCGGCAATCGAACGTCCGATAGAAGTTGCATGAGTAGTAAAAATTGTTGCTATTTCAGGAACGGCTTTCTGTATATACAAAGCTCCCAATCCAGTCATCCACTCATGTGCTTGATAAACGACCTTATCACTAGCAGTCAAATTATAACGATAATAGCTTTCTACTACTTTCCCTGCAGCGTAAGAAAACATGGAAGCTTCATCATAGTCTCCATAAGCGTGAAGCGAATCTACTTGAAAATCAATCCATGCCTGAGTATAAATATCATTCTTTTGAGTATAAAACGGAGTAAAATCGACTAAAATAGCAATAGGATTTCCCGGTATATTCCAACGTCCTATACGTATTTTTAAGTCATCTTTTTCTAAAGCATACTTACGCCATGCTTGTAACATTTTTTCATCTTCGGTAAACAAAGGATTCTCTTTCCCTAGCCAAACATCCGGACCAATAAAGAAAATCCGGTCGGGAAATACACCCTGAAGGGTTTTTGCCCTCGTAGAAAGTACGGTATAAATACCTCCTACTTTATTGCACACCTCCCAACTCGATTCGAAAATGTAATCAGGTGTTAATAGCTGTTTCATCATCATCTTTAATATTTTCTAAATCAGGCACGAAGTTACAAAAAACATTTAATTGGGCGAAGAAATAAAAGTTTTTTATTCCTTTTTCATATCCTACAGACAAAAAAATACCTTGGTATTATTCAGTAACACCAAGGTATCTTATGAAAATATCAGGAATTTCTCTTAAAATAATCTGATATTAAGCCGTTTTCATTCGCACAATTATGCAGCAAGTGCAGATCCCATCAAGAATGTTGCAGCAAGAGCAACGATTGCATACAATTCAGGGAATACAGCCAAAATCAAAGTATTACCAAATACATTATGTCCTTGTCCGATAGCTGCAATACCGTTTGCACAAACTTGTCCCTGACGAATAGCAGAGAATAATGCAACCAGTCCCAAACCAATTCCTGAACCTAACACAGCACAAGCTTGAATTGCTGAAATTTCAGGAGTCAGTACATTAAAAATACTCTGGAACATAAAGTAACCTGCAAAACCGTACAAACCCTGAGTACCAGGAAGCGCTGTAAGAACCAAGAAGTTACCGAAAGCACCATCGTTTTTCTTCAAAGCACCAATTGATGCATTACCTGCGATTGTTACACCATAAGCACTACCAATTCCAGATAAACCAACCATAATTGCGATGCCAATGTAGGCAATCAAAAGATTCATTTCCATAATTTTATAAGATTTAATTTTTAGTTTTTACTTTAATTTTATTAGTTTTTAAAAGGTTTATATTCCTTTCCTCCGCCTTCATATCCCGAATTCTTAAAGAACTCTACAAAGGTCAAACGCATAGGATGTACCATAGCTCCCAGTACGTTCATAAACATATTGATAGCATGTCCGATTACAAAAATCAAAACCATAACTATCGGGCCGGCAATCACATTATCAGGACTCATACCTACCGCCAGACTATTAAACACACTAGCCAATATACCTCCTGATAATCCTAATGCAAATAAACGTACATACGAAAGGATATCTCCCAGTAATCCTGTAGCCATATTATAACTATCCCAAAGTCCTAATCCTATATTTACAAAGATATTTTTATCAGGACTATTGTATAAATAAGCCATCAACAAACCAGCTACAAGAAATACCAAATGAACGGTTCCACCCATTGGCATTACACCCGGAGCAGCGAATGCTATAGCTGAACTGACTAAAACAAGTATCCATCCGATTGTTGCTACTGCATATTTGAAACCAAATTGAATGGTCTGGTTTACAGCTTTCAGAATCATACCAAAGATAATCTGTACTCCACCTAAAATCAGAGACAGGTTGAACATCTGCTGATTATCTAAAGATATAGCCTCTTTCAAGCTTTGGAAGAAAGGAACTTGAATGTCATACAAATTAAAGCCAAAACAAGTACCAGTCAACAAACCACACACCATCGTAGAAGCTCCCAATAACTGTACCAACGTAAGAATAGACTTCATCGATGCAGCTATGTTTTTCGCTACCAAACGATATACCGTAACAGCAAGAAGCATAAACAATCCATATCCGGAGTCACCCAAACATAATCCGAAAAATAACATAAAGAATGGAGCAAAGAACGGAGTCAAGTCCAATTCATTATATTTCGGCAACATATACAGGCGCATAATCGGCTCAAAAAGTCGGAAGAAACCTTTATTGTTCAACAATATAGGTACATCGTCTTCCGGAGACGGGTCGGATATTTCATAATAGACCTCCTCTGTTTCCAGAAAATGTTTAATCTCATCTATACGTTCTACCGGTGTCCAGCCTTGCAGCAACATCAGTTTATTATCTGCCAGCGAATTTGTATTCAGTACTACCTTAGAAAATTCTATTTGAGAATGAACTTTTGCTTGAGCAGCCTGTAAATCAGGGATTGCTGAAGCAGCCAGATCCTCCATCTGTTTCTGCAATGTTTCATTCTGCTTTATCAAACCTTCTCTCTTAACCTGAAGATCTGACAAAGAAATTTCAGGTAATTTTGCAGATTCCACTTCCAAATCAGCACAAACATGATTTGGAATAACTGTTACAAAATACAACTTCGATCCAACGCGATTTATGACTGTTGCATTATACAAGTCTGCCCATTCATCCTTAAACTGTTTATCAGAACAAATATAAAAATCAATCTGATATCCCGCATCATGCAGACGCTCCAAGCTATGAGGATCAAAATCTCCCCATGGTTCCAATTGAGCAACTTCCTTCTCAACAGATTGGAGTTTATGAGCAACTTGTTGTATTTGCTGCTGTAAATCTTCCATTTCTGTCAGAACATCCATTCCTCTATCAGCACTTCCCGCATGATTGTCTACAGGCTGAACATTCATACCTTGCAGCAATTTGATAGCTGCTGCATAACGTGTAGATAAGCGAATACTTTCTTGTAAGCCTGCATCTTCAGCACTTCCCTGTGCCTTGGTGACTACATGAACTACCCCTAAATCACGTATACTCTTTAAAAAGGCATCATATTCTTTATGATAAACTAGAAACGTAAGTTTCTTCATCTTAGCAATCATACTTCAGCCTCCTTTCTTTTTTCTTGAATCGATTTCAGGATTTTCTGTGAAGATTTAGACAAGTTTTCTTCATCTTCCATAAAGCGCTTAATCTTTCTCAAAGCATCCTGATAACCGGGTATCTGCACCTTCTCAAAAAGATTAACCTTTTGAGTGGTCTTTTTACGCGCATGTTCCAACAAACTCAATTTAGCGAGCGTAAATTCTCTTTCAATAGCGGTACGAGCTAAATTCTTTAATAGATGTATTCCATCTGCATACCATTTAGGACTACAAAATAAGCTAAACGGACGAACATCGAAATCAACATCTTCTAAGAGTGGTACACGTACACCAGCTATTTTACGTACGCCCAAATGAACATCCTTCACTTTAATCAATGAAGCATCAAATTCATTCCAGAGTGCGAACATGGCTTCATAAGCCTGAATTTGTTTTTCCAGACTTCCTTCCAGTTCCACAGCTTCAGTTTTACAGCGCTTCACTTCCAGTCGCAACGCACTCTCCTTATTTTTTATAATAGGCAAGGTGCGCACACGAATCTTGAGCTGTTTCTCAAGCTGTTGCAACGAAGTTTTATTATATTGAAACTTTATAGCCATTTCTCTGTGAATTAATAAATTACTTTCTCCAGTACTGGTCTACAAACTCTTTCTTGATGTTTACTTCTTCAGGTTTAAAGTATTTACTGAATAATCCCCATGTTACATCAAGCATTTCTGTGGTATTCAAGTTTACATCAATAGCCAATAACTGATTTGCGTAATCTTTCGCAAAAGCTAATGCACGTTCATCGTAATTAGTCAGATCGAAACCATTTTCCATCTTCGTTTTGGCATTAGCAGCATCAGCATACAAACGGACAGCTGCATTCATCACCTGAGGATGGTCTTTACGAGTCTTCTTACCACTAACAAGCTGTTTCAAACGTGACAAAGAACGGAACGGGTCTACAATAACTTTACCAATATCGCTATCACGACGTAAGAACAACTGTCCCTCAGTAATATAACCCGTATTATCGGGCACTGCATGAGTAATATCACCACCTGACAAAGTAGTTACGGCAATAATCGTAATAGAACCACCACTTGGGAATTGTACCGCTTTTTCATAAATCTTAGCCAAATCTGAATACAGAGATCCAGGCATAGAATCTTTAGACGGAATCTGGTCCATACGGTTAGATACGATGGCAAGAGCATCTGCATACGAAGTCATATCAGTCAACAGAACCAAAACCTTCTGATTATGTTCCACTGCAAAATATTCAGCAGCAGTCAGTGCCATATCAGGAATAAGCAAACGTTCTACCGGAGGATTTTCTGTAGTATTTACAAAACTGATGATACGATCCAATGCACCTGCATTCGAGAACACATTCTTAAAATACAAGTAGTCATCATTTGTCATACCCATACCACCCAAGATAATCTTGTCTGTTTCCGCACGTAACGCAACATTCGCCATTACCTGGTTGAAAGGCTGGTCAGGATCAGCAAAAAACGGGATTTTCTGTCCAGAAACCAATGTATTATTCAAGTCAATACCTGCAATACCTGTAGCAATAAGTTCAGACGGCTGCTTACGACGAACAGGGTTTACAGACGGACCACCAATTTCCACTTCTACCCCTTCTATTTCAGGTCCTCCGTCAATAGGATCACCAAAGGCATTAAAGAAGCGACCAGCAAGTTGTTCGCTAACCTTCAGTGTAGGAGATTTTCCCAAGAATACAACTTCAGCATTAGTAGGAATACCTTCCGTACCTTCAAATACCTGAAGTGTCACTTCATCTCCGGCAATCTTCACGACCTGTGCAAGTTTGCCGTTTACCATAGCCAATTCATCGTAACCTACTTCTGTTGCTTTCAACGAGCAAGTAGCTTTAGTTATCTGGCTAATCTTAGTATATATTTTTTGAAAAGCTTTTGTTGCCATTTTCTTCCAATTACTTTATAAGTATTTTATTACTTCACGCTTCTTTCGGCAACCAGTGTAGCAAGCTGCTTACGGAAATCTTCATACTGTTCAGATTTATACTTAGAGTAGTTCATCTGCTTACAAATATTAATCATTTTCTTGAAGTAATCCATAACTTCCACAAAGGTTTCAAACTTGAAGTTTGTATGACAAATATCAATAACCATATTTACGATATCTTCCTGACGCTCCATCGGAGTTACTGAATCGACTTCATCAAAAGCATCTTGCTGTAAAATCACAAAGTCAATCAATTCCGATTTCCAGAATATCACATGATATTCAACTGGTACACCGTCATCACCCAAGATATTGATCTGTTCTGCAATTTCCTTACCACGTAACAATCTCGTCTTCAACTCATTGACTTTTCCTGTCCACTGGTTATTGATACGTTCTGTTATGTAGTCTTCAAATTCCGGATATTCCAGATATTTAGAATAAGAATCAATCGGGTTCACAGCCGGATAACGTTTACGGTCTGCACGCTCTTGTTCTAGAGCATAAAAGCATCGAGCTACTTTCTTTGTATTTTCTGTAACCGGTTCTTTTAAGTTACCTCCAGCCGGAGATACTGTTCCGATAAAGGTAATAGAACCTGTTGCTCCATTATACAAATGTACGAAACCAGCGCGTCCATAGAAGTTAGAAATAATAGCTGAAATATCCATCGGGAATGCATCAGGACCAGGAAGTTCCTCCATACGGTTAGACATTTCACGCAAAGCTTGTGCCCAACGAGAAGTAGAGTCTGCCATCAGTAACACCTTCAGTCCCATAGCACGATAAAATTCAGCCATTGTCATTGCTGTATATACAGATGCTTCACGTGCTGCAACCGGCATGTTTGAAGTATTGGCTACAATAATGGTACGCTCCATCAATTTACGTCCTGTATGAGGATCCACCAGTTCCGGGAACTCTGTAAAGATTTCAACGACCTCATTTGCACGCTCACCACAGGCTGCAATAATAACGATATCTGCTTCTGCCTGTTTAGAAATAGCATGCTGAAGTACGGTCTTACCCGTTCCGAACGGACCAGGAATAAATCCTGTACCACCTTCTACGATCGGATTCATTGTATCAATAACTCGTACTCCTGTTTCCAATAATTTATAAGGACGAGGTTTCTCTACATAATTCGTCATAGCCTTTTTCACCGGCCACTTCTGAATCATATTAACTTTAATATCCTCTCCTCCTTTATCTGACAAAACAACTACAGTATCCTCTATAGTATAATCTCCTTCAGGTACAACTGATTTAACCTTATATGTACCTGTCAGCTGGAAAGGTACCATAATCTTCAGCGGCTGATGATTTTCTTCAACCTCTCCCAACCATGCAGAAGGACCAACTTCATCTCCAACCTTTACAATTGGTTTAAAGTGCCATTTTCTTTCCTTGTCAAGCGGGTAAGTATACTGACCACGCTTCAAGAACACCCCTTCCATCTTGTCCAGGTCATTCTGCAAACCATCATAGTTTTTCGACAGCATACCTGGGCCTAAGGTTACTTCCAACATATGACCTGTAAATTCTGCTTCAGCACCAACTTTCAGTCCACGTGTACTTTCAAACACCTGCACATATACATTCTTGCCTACTACTTTGATAACTTCGGCCATCAAACGATCCCCTCCCGTAGTGATATAGCAGATTTCATTTTGTGCTACAGGACCGTCAACAGTCAGCGTAACCATATTGGCGATAACGCCCAAAACAGTTCCTTTTGTTGCCATTCTTATCTTTTTTTATTATTTTCTAAATTCTTCTGGTATTTGAACTTCATTTTTCAGGTCTTGAATCATCTTTCGGAAAAGTTCATTACCTTTTTCCTTATCCAATGAAATCCAACGTTCAATCATTTCCAGCTGCATTAAAAATACAAAAATACGCTCGATAGTAAAATAGTGGAAGAAGGATTCATCTTCCAACCATTTCCATTTCAGCATATCTACCTTCTTCTCACGTTCCACCAGTTCTTCAATATCAGCAATACGCTGTAATGCTTCAAAATACTCAAGTATTTCGTTCAATCCAAAATCACGTGCATTTGAGGTACGCAACTGCTCACAGATACTCGTTGCTCCAACAATCACACTAGAAACTTCCAGTTTATACTTACGCGCCGCCAAAGCCGCAAGAATATTATTTAAATTCAGATTAAATTCAAACCAAGAAGCAATAAAAGCATTATTGGATGACATTCCATAAGAATAATACAATGCTGCCAACAGATCATCGGCACGATATAATTCATCTTGTGAAAGTTGCAAATATTGAGAAACAAAGTTAACCAGGTAAGAAGGATATTTTTTATCCGGAGTATCTCCTTCACGTACAGCTTCAATCAACTGAAGTAACTCTTCTGCTGAAAAATTACCCTTATCTTCTATTACTGCATCTTTATTTTTCAGTAACTTCAAGATAGCCGTATTATCAAACTTCAGATAAAATAAATCTATTAATTTTCGATCTTGAGCAGATAAATCCGGATACAATTCAGCCTTAAAATCAGACACAGAATAGCTTAATTTGCCGTCATCCAAAGATATATCCGGCAAACCGGCCACCAGACAATAATACGTACTCATAGTTTCTGGTTAAAACAACATTTTGACTAGCTGAGGACGAAGAAATTCCTTGAAATAGTTTTCAAATTCCTCTTCACCAAAATTCACTTTATACGAACCATCAGCAGGTGAAACAGAGAAAAGAGCCTTAGCTCCGTTTACTTCCTCTATCTTTACACCTTTATCTAAAAGATTTTTCGCATTTGAGGCAAAATATTTTTTCAGAGACTCTGCATCCTTCACAGAAATAACAATCGGTTCGTTTGCCGACCATTGAGTAGCCAATGTTACAATAAACTTGTTGAAAAAATCCTTGTCAGCGATAAATCCTTTTACAGCATCCGAAACTGTTTCATTTGTCAGTAGGTTAGTAATTTCGGTTTTCAGAGCATTCAGGGCCTGTCCAGCGAACAACTTCAACTCAGATTTCGTATTTTCAGTTAATTCATCTGCCGATTTACGGGCATTGGCTATAATTCCTTCCGCCTCTTTCTGGGCATCTGCAATCAACTTTTGAGCCTTTTTCTGAGCTTCATCGATAAGTCGTTGTGCTTCTTCATTACCCTTTTCCACCCCTTCACGATAAATCTTATCAGTGAGCTCCTGAATCTTGTTTTCCATAATGATTATTAAACTTTAACTTAGTTATAAGACTTACAATTTTATCAATTGTAATTATTACAATTTCTGAGTCAAATATACTAAATAAGCCTTAATCACCTACTATTTCGAAAGAAATATTTCCACCAATAAGCAAAGATTTTAAATAAAGAATAATAAGAATGTAATATATCGAATATGTAACATGTTCTTCAACATAAAATTAAGCAAAGGATTGTCAAAGTTCATCGGCACTAACTCCTACAAGGACATCAGCATCAGGTGCGTCTTCTCCTGCGGCAGGATCGTGGAAGGAATGAACACCCTGGTACATTGAGACGCTTCCGCCGCCGTGCTCCCGGAGCCGGCGGCGTTTTTTCTGCCCTCATGCAAAAAAAGAAAGCCCCGCGGCACTTGTGATGCTGCAGGGCTTCTCCTAAGACGGCGACTACCTACTCTCCCACTTGCGCAGTACCATCGGCGTGACGAAGCTTAA
>ERZ827496.1219-NODE-1219-length-31409-cov-4.691810_pt1 | contig 31409 bp, 27 predicted proteins | sample MGYA00519769_ERZ827496 | MGnify/ENA primary metagenome ERZ827496 (study PRJEB31778, sample SAMEA3449327) | human gut metagenome | biome: human gut; feature: human-associated habitat; material: faeces | place: United Kingdom | collected 2010/2012 ...
CGCGAGCTGGGTTCAGAACGTCGTGAGACAGTTCGGTCCCTATCTGTTGCGGGCGCAGGAGATTTGAAGGGAGCTGTCCTTAGTACGAGAGGACCGGGATGGACAGACCTCTGGTGCACCAGTTGTCGTGCCAACGGCACAGCTGGGTAGCTACGTCTGGACGAGATAAACGCTGAAAGCATCTAAGTGTGAAACTCCCCCTAAGATAAGATCTCCCATCCTTTATGGAGTAAGGGACGACAAAGACTATGTCGTTGATAGGTCGGAAGTGTAAGTGCAGTAATGCATTGAGCTGACCGATACTAATAACCCGAGGGCTTGACCTACAAGAATGTTGCAGGCAAACCGCCTTGTGAATCTTTCATCCTCTGTTCGGTTTTGAAGGTGCAGGTACAAAACCTTGAGCACCATTAGCTCAGCTGGTAGAGCACCTGACTCTTAATCAGGGTGTCCAGGGTTCGAGTCCCTGATGGTGTACCACCCTTGTGGTGTGCCACGAGGGTAAATAGTTGGTGTTTTTAACGGTGAGGGTCCACCCGTTCCCATTCCGAACACGGAAGTTAAGCTCACCAGTGCCGACAATACTTGTCTGGAGACGGACCGGGAAGATAGGTCAATGCCAACACAGAAGACCGCAGTCATTTGACTGCGGTCTTTTGCTATCTATTGCATGGTGATTTGGGCGCAGTTCTCTTGACATTTTTTCAAGAATAAGTATACTGGTGGAAGAATCAAGAAACGGGGGACTGCGCTATGAGAAGACATTCTTGGCCTAAGCTGGTCATGCTGCTTGCGGTGGTTTTGCTGCTGGGTGCTGTGCCGGCGGCTGCGTTTGCTGGGTTTGCAGATGTACCGGCGGACGCATGGTACGCGCCTGCGGTACAGACCTGCGCAGAGCAGGGACTGTTCCAGGGAACATCTCCGACCACCTTTTCACCGGAGCTATCTATGACCCGCGGTATGTTTGTGACGGTTCTTGGCCGGATGGAAAATATCGACCCGACACAGGCTGACGCTTCTGGTTTTATGGACGTTCCGGAGGACGCCTATTATGCGGGCTATGTCGGCTGGGCTGCGCGCAGCGGAATCGTTGCAGGCGTTTCGGATTCCGTGTTTGAACCGGGACGCGGCATCAGTCGTCAGGAAATCTGCACGATTGTGCACCGTTATTTGGTTTGGAAGGACGTTTCTCTCCAAACCGTACCGTCTGCGCAATTTGCGGATGATGCGCAGATTGCCGAGTGGGCAAAGGAATCGGTGTATGTGTGCCGCAGCGCGGGGATCGTCTGCGGTGTAGGCGATAATCATTTCGCTCCGAACGTGGCGGCTCGTCGCTGTGAGGCGGCACAGATTTTCAAAAATCTGCTTGCGCTTGAGCCGCAGCCGCCGGTTGAGCCGGAGCCGCCCGTGATTCGCTATGTTGCGCACAGGGGTTATCATGTGCAGGCACCGGAAAATACGATGCCGGCCTTTGCGGCGGCGGCGGAGGCTGGCTATCAGTTCTTGGAATCGGACGTCCACTTCACAAAGGACGGCGTGGCAGTTTTGTGCCATGACAGCACGATCAACGCTACAGCGCGCAATGCTGACGGCAGTAAAATCGTTGGCGTGAAGTCGATCCAGTTCATGACATATGAGGAGCTGCTTCAGTATGATTTCGGCATTGCGGCGGGTGAGGCATACCGGGGGACCAGAATTCCCACATTCCGGGAGTGGATCGCGTTCTGCCGGGAAGCGGATGTGACACCCTATATCGAGCTGAAGTCCCGCATGACGACGGAGCAGGTGCAGACGCTCATGCAGCTCGTGAAGGAAGCGGGGATGACGGATCGCGTCGTGTGGATCTCCTTCACATGGAATTTGCGGATGCTGCAAGATGTGGTTGCCGCGAACCCGGAGGCAGAGGTCGGACTACTGAGCAATGGACTTGCCAACACGACCGTGGCGATGGCGAAAACGCTGCAGACAGGGCAAAACCGCGTCTTTTTGGATGTGCTGCATACCGCCGTGAACCGGCTGTCGATGCAGCTTGCTGCGCAGGCCGGGCTGGAGGTCGAGGCATATACCGTGAATGATGCGGAGCTTGCGGATGCGCTGACGTCGCTCGGCGTCGTTGGAATTACGACAAATACACTGCTGCCGGCTGCAACAACAGTAGAGCCGATGCAGCTTCAGGATGCAGAGGCGATTGTAGCGCGTTTCGCGCAGGACTTTACCATGACATCTGAACTGGAGCCATAATAGAACTATGAGCGATTCGCTCCAGTCGAATGCAAAGCCGCAACCATTCGGTTGCGGCTTTTTGCTTATCCAAACTGTTTTCTGTGTCGCTGTGATACAATGGCTCTGCCGCGATAATCTCAGACGCGGCAGAAGAAAACATGCAGATCCGCTGTAACCTTTTGCGCGCAGCGGACTCTTATAGACAGAACATCGAGATGGGAGGGGCAAGGATGGACACGTTCGACGTCATATTTACAACCTACAGTCCGCTCGTGTTCCGTTACCTGCGCTCCCTGTGCGGAGATGCGGCCGTCGCCGAAGAGCTCACGGCGGAGACCTTTTACCGCGCCTACACCCATTTTGATTCGTTTCGCGGCGACAGCAAGCTTGAGACGTGGCTGTGCGCCATAGCGAAAAACGCGTACCACAAGCACCGCCGGCACAGCGCGCGCACGGTCGGCGCGGATGCGCTTGCGGCCCTGCCGGCGGAGACGGACTTTGTCGAGCGCTTTCTTGACCGCGAGCAGGCGCAGCAGATCTACCGCCACGTGCACGAGCTGGGCGCGCAGTATAAGGAAGTGTTTTTGCTGCGCACGCTCGGTGAGCTGAGCTTCCGCGACATTGCGGACATCTTCGGCAAATCCGAGTCGTGGGCGAAGGTCACATACTTTCGCGCCAAAAACAAGATCATCGAACGAATGGAGGGATCGACATGAACCCGATTACCTGCGGCATGGCGGCGGATCTGCTGCCGCTGTATCTGGACGGCTGCTGCAGCGCCGATAGCGGCGCTGCGATTGAGGCGCACATGGATGCCTGCCCGGCCTGCCGGGCGCAATACGCGCAGCTGCGGCGCGATCTCACGCCCGCTGCGGACACGGAGCAGGATCGCGGCACGGACGCGATCGCACGCGCTCTGGCGCGGAAAATGCGCCGCCGCAAGCGCTGCCTGCGCGCGCTCTGCGCGGTGCTGGGCGTGCTGCTGGCTGTGTTTCTCGTGTTCCTCGGCAAGACCTTTGTGATCCTCGGCCAGCCGGGCGGCGCTGCGTCTGCCGCGCTCCCGGCCGGCGCGACCGACCTCGCCGGGCGTGCGGTCAGCGGCAGCGCCGAGGAGGTCGGCGCGTATGTCTTTGCGACCGGCACGGCGCGGCTCGTCGTCACGGCGGACGCGCTGCCGGATGCGCCCGTGACGGTGCGGCTCTGGCAGGTGCGCGAGACGCGCGAAAACACCATGGTCGCAACGCTCGACGCAAAGCACCGGTCGTGCATCTTCACGAATCTGCCGCCTGAGACGCTCTACGCCGTCACGGTGGACGGCGCGCCGGATGTGCAGCTCACCGTGCGCAGCAGCCTCACGTTCCGGGAGGCGTTTTCCCTCATGCTGCAGGAGCTGTGAGCAGGGATAGAAACCGGACAGAAATCGCGAAAGCCCCGCCGGAAAACCGGCGGGGCTTTTTGCTCTGTGTGCGGGAATCAGTATTTCTGCAGCGGGGCGTATTTCTCGTGCAGCGCTTCCTCGCGCTCGAGGTCGGACTCGATGCGTCTGTGGCGTGCGCGGATCTGCAATGTTGCCGCTTTGCCTTGTTCCCTCATACCGACACCGCCCGATGATGAACAGTCACCGGGCATTTTTCATATAGCAGGCTCAGAGTCGAAATTCCGACTCTGAGCCTGTTGAATTCTTGTTGTAATAGATGAAGCGGTGCTAAGGATGCGCAAAAAAGATAATAGCACGCATCAGACGATTATGTACTTCAGATTGCTTTGCTCAAAGAGGCTAATCCAGTTTCCGCCTATATCGCTGTCTGTAATTACTATGTCGAAATCTGAAAGATTTGAGAACATGCAGGGACGCATTTTGCCGAACTTCGATGAGTCGACCAGTAGAATTCTTGTGGATGATGAGTTGATAGCCGCCTTCTTGTACATAAATTCATACGGCTCGATGCATGAAAGGTTTCCTTTTGAAGTTACTCCAGCTGCTGCCATAAAGCACTTGTTGATATTCAGTCTGGATATAAGCGCGACTCCTTCGGGAGAATCGAAAAGCTCAGTGTTCCTGTGGTAAAATCCGCCGCCGCAAATGAGAGAGATGTTGCTTCTGTTCTGGCAGGCAACCATAGTGTTCAGGGTGTAGCCCACTACCGTGATGGGAAAGTCCAGATTTAAGTGCTTGAGCATACACTCTGTGGTGGAACCCGTATCTATCAGAACGATATCATTCGGCTCAATGAGCTTGCAGGCCTCCAGACCGATTGCCTCCTTGCTGCCGGACATGCTCTGTCTCTCGTCGTGAATGAAATAGTCCTTCTTTATCTTCGAGCCATCCTGGTTATCATTCAGAATTGCAACGCCATTGATAACGGTGGTATATCCCTGCGCGGACAGCTCGTGCAAATCTCGGCGTATGGTCATATCCGAGACTCCGATTTCCGAGGCAAGTGCGCTTATGGATTCACCTACTCTGTTTGCCAGGATGGAGAGAATACAGCTGATGCGCTCGGGCTTGTTCTTCATATAAGCCTTCTCCTTTTTTGAACGGTATTTAACAAAATGCTCGTGATATTTTTAATTTATAACAAATTTATCACAGCGACAGAGAAAATTCAATAGCAACAAAGGGAGAATGCACCTTGGTTTTAACAAAATTTGCAGATTTGCTTGGATACAGAGGCGCGGTAATACAATTATAAGCCGGATATTTCATCTGAAATGCGCTGAATTTCGCGTTATTCTGAAAAATGTGCGTATTGGCAATCAGATAAATGATTTTTGTTATACACCAAAGCGAAATGTTAGCATATCAACAAAATGTGTTAATAATCGCTGCCGATTAACAGCTAAAAAGAGCGAATGTTAAAAAAGTGTTGGTTTTATACAAACAAAGAGATGAATATTATGAACTATTCACAAAAAAGCTTTGGAATATTGACTCAAATTTTTCTTTATGTTAGCATATGTTACAGGATGAACAAAACTTGTGATAAATAAATATTTTCACAAAAGCTGAAAGGATATATAACATTGAAGAAAGAAGAAGTATACGGACACATTGACCATACGCTCCTCAAGGCGTTTAGCACAACAGAGCAGATTGAAGCCATTGCAGAGGAGGCGCTGAAATACGGCACTGCATCTATATGCATTCCGGCAAGCTTTGTAAATTACATTCACAATAAATATAAGGATGTCAATATATGCACCGTAATTGGCTTTTCCCTCGGATATTCCACCACTTCAATAAAGGTTGCAGAGGCAAAGCAGGCAATTGAAGACGGCGCAAATGAAATCGATATGGTAATCAACATCGGCTGGGCAAAGGAGCATAAGTTTGATGCTGTTACCGAAGAGATCAAGGCCGTCAAAGCGGCGTGCAGGGACAAGATTCTGAAGGTTATAATTGAGACCTGTTATCTGACTGACGAGGAAAAAATCGCACTTTGCAAGTGCGTTTCGGATGCAAAGGCCGACTATATTAAGACCTCAACCGGATTTGGCACCGGTGGCGCAACGCTGGAGGATGTAAAGCTTTTGAAGGCCAATGTTGCACCTTATGTAAAAGTAAAGGCGGCAGGCGGTATGAAGACCAAGGCAGACCTTTTTGCATTCCTTGAGGCCGGTGCAGACAGACTCGGCACAAGCTCGGGCATAAAGCTTCTCAACGAATAATTTGTTGATGGTGATAACTGATGAGTAACCGTTTTCTTCTTGAAGCTAAAAACATAATCAAGACTTTCCCGCCTACTGTGGCATTGAATGATGTTCACTTTTGCCTGAGGCCCGGCGAAATCCACGGCCTGATGGGCGAGAACGGCTCAGGCAAGAGCACGATGTGTTCAATCGTTTCGGGCATTTATCCCTATGATTCAGGTGATCTCTTCCTGGAGGGTGAGCCGTATTGCCCTAAGAATATGATTGACGCAGCAGCTAAGGGCGTTTGCATGATTGTTCAGGAGCAGGGGACCTTTGCGAGCACAACCGTTGCGGAAAACATATTCATCGGAAAAGAAAAGCAGTTTCATAACGGCATCAGGCTGGATACGAAAAAAATGGCGAATGCCGCACAGAAGATTCTCGATGAGCTTCAGATGCAGCACATTGACGCCAGAATGACCTGCGGCAGACTTTCCTTTGAGGACAGAAAGCTTGTAGAGATAGCAAGAGCAATGTATTCAGACCCAAAGGTTCTGATAATCGATGAGACGACCAGCGCACTTTCCAAGAATGGCCGCGATATTCTCTACGGCTTGATGGAAAAGATGAAGTCAGAAGGCAAGTCCGTAATCTTCATCTCACATGACATAGATGAGCTTATGGAAAAATGCGACTATCTGACGGTTTTTAGAGACGGCATTTACATTGACGAGGTGCCGAAGGAGAAATTCAATGCCGATCTGATAAAGCAGCTGATGGTTGGCAGAGAAATGGTCGGAGCCTACTATCGCGAGGATTTCAAGCCGAGCCACGAGGACGAGGTTGTCCTCTCGGTTGAGCATATTACGCAGGGAATCGTTACCGATGTCTCGTTCGATGCGTATAAGGGCGAGATACTCGGCATAGGCGGCCTGAACGAGTGCGGTATGCACGAGTTGGGCAAGCTGATATTCGGTCTTGAACCGCGTACGATCGGCGTTACCAGGTATCAGGGCGGAGTTGAGTTCAAAAATCCGACTGATGCAATGAAGCTGGGCGTCGGCTACATTTCCAAGGACCGCGACAAAGAAGCAATTCTCACAGCAGCAAGCATTCGTGATAACATCTGCCTTCCGTCCCTGAGTAAGCTGCAGAAGGGCATATTCATCACGGATAAGAGAGAGAAGGAGTTTACGAATTCCTACATAAATACGCTCGAAATCAAAACCAGCGGAATGGAACAGCTTTGTATGCATCTGTCCGGCGGCAATAAGCAGAAGGTCGTTATTGCGAAATGGGTGGGCTTCGATGCCTCCGTTCTGATAATGGACTGTCCCACCAGAGGCATAGACATCGGCGTTAAAGCGGAGATTTACCGCATCATGGAAAAAATGAAAGCGGACGGCAGAACCATAATCCTGATTTCCGAGGAGCTGCCTGAGCTGATAGGTATGAGCGACAGACTGCTTATCATGAAGGACGGCAAAATCACAAAAGAGTTTCAGAGAAGCAAAGAGTTGTCCGACAGAGATATTATTAATTACATGATATAGGTGCTTTCTAATGAAAACGGATATAAAAAAGCATGAAAACGGCGGTGCAAAAAGCTGGATCAAGGCGCACCTGTCTGACATTATTCCCGTATTAGGCCTCATATTAGTGTTGGTATTCTTCAATGCGGTCAGCGGCGGAAAAGTATTTACAAAGACAAACTTCAACACGCTGTTCAACGAGGCTTTCAGCCTTCTGATTGTTACATACGCATTGATTTTTGTTATGGCGCAGGGCAAAAACGATATGTCCCTGGGCGGCGTTGTGGCACTTGCGGCAGCACTTGCGGCACACACATCATCTATAAGCGGCAATTTGGTCCTGCCGGTTGCGCTGCTGGTCGGACTGCTGTGCGGCTTGCTGAACGGCTTGATTGTTACGGAGCTTAGAATTGACTCGTTTATTGCTACAATAGCAATGTCCTTCATCCTGAAGGGCTTTGTTGAATTGCTGCTCCAGTCGGGTGTTCAGTCCATACCCATCAAGATGATGATGCTCGATACTCAGCAGCTTAAAATCACAGTTGCGATAGTATTCGGTATTATTAGCTTCATACTGTTTAAGTACACCATGTTCGGCAAGCATTGCTGCGCAATAGGCTCAAGGCTGGAAGTCTGCAGACAGTCCGGCGTAAGAGTAAAGCTCGTTCAGTACGGAAGCTATGTGTTCACAGGTTTGGCCTCCGGTCTTGTTGCATTCTTCTTCCTCATCCGCTCCGGTGCTGCTAATATCGGCACGGCAAGCAATTTGGAATTCAATGCGCTGCAGGCGCTGATGCTCGGCGGCGTGCTTATCACAGGCGGCTCGTCCGTTAAGTTCAGAAGTGCGGTAATCGGCAGCATCACGATGGCGGCACTTGCAAATGGTATGACCCTGTGGGGCGTTGAGACACTGACTCAGCAACTTATCAAGGGCTTTATATTCCTTATTGTAATTGCGCTTACATTTGAAAGAAAGAGCGTAGAGGTAATCAAGTGAATTTTGTAATTCTCATTACCGGCAGAGTAATGAAAAGAAAAAGGAGAAAAAACTATGAAGAAAGTCATCGCCCTCTTGCTGACGGTAGTTATGGTGTTTGCACTTTGCGCATGCGGCCAGCAAGGCGCTAAGGGTAAAGATCCCTCAGCAGAACTTCCCGAGTTCAAGCTCGGCATCCCCATGGAAAACACCGCAAACCCTGCACAGTATTCCTACCTTGAGAACATGGTTTACCTGTGCGGCAACTTCCCCAACGGCGGCACCGCAGTTGCAGAAGCTGACGACCTGACCGACCCCGATCATATGATTTCCAGCGTTGAGAAACTTATCTCTGCAGGCTGCAATATGATCACCATCTGCCCCTGCAACGACACTATGCTCATCAAGGTTGCAAAGCTTTGTGAAGAGAACAAGGTTTACTGGGCAGTTGCATGGCGCGACATCCTCGACCCCGAGGTACATGATGTTGTATACGCATCTCCCTACTTCTGTGGCACCGCAGTTCAGTCCGACCTGAACGCAGGCTATGCAGCAGTTAAGGCAATGGGCGAAGCAGGCATGAAGAAGATCGGCCTCATCTCTTTGGACAAGAGCAGCTCCTGCGCAACACTTCGTGAAAAGGGCATGCAGAAGGCGCTTGACGAGTACGGCATGAAAGTTGTTGCTGAGGCAAGAGACCTCCAGCAGGCAGCTGACGCAGCACAGGCAGTTGAAAGCTTCATCGTTGCAAATCCCGACCTCGACGGTGTTTACATCGCTTGCTCCATGGGCATGAACATCCTCGACGGCACTCTCTCCGCGCTTGAGCAGTACGACCCCGACAACCACATCAAGATCAGCGTTATTGACTTCCTGACCGGACTCGACACCTGCTTCGAGAAGGATAGAATCATTTGCGCACAGGGCGGTATTTACATCCCCGTTCAGATTGCCTGCGGTATGCTCGAGATGAACGCAATCCTCAATGGCGGCCGCCTCGGTGGACAGGCATGGGATGTTCCCATCTCCTTCGGTGCAGTCGGCTCCGCTGACGAGTTCAAGGATTACAGCAAGTTCTGCGAAGGAGCACTTCCTACTTACACCTTTGAAGAGCTGCAGAACCTGTTCATCACCTACAATCCCGATGTAACCGGTGAAGACATCATCGCTTGGGGTAATGCATTCAACCTCGCCGACATTTATGCTGCACATGCAGACCTCGCAGCACCCGTAAAGGGACCCAACGGCGTTGAATATGTTCCCTTTGCAAAGTAATTGCATTCAATCAGCCTGAACTTAACACCACACAAATTCCGGGGGGAGGTTTATTCTCCCCCCGGAACTGAAAAAAACGTCACCCATCTCTGCGTTTTTGCTTTATATGTGTTATGAATGACGCACGTTTTCCCCTTATGAAAAGTAATGCAGCAGCTGCATTATTACTGACAATAATCGTTGTTAAAGGTTTACTGTTATGAAGGAAAAAAAGAACAATATATTTATCGTACTTGCCGTACCGGTGGTCATCTTTTTAATTCTGACTGCCTGCATAGATAATTACGGCTTCAATTCTCTGAAGATTGTTCTGTCTCAAGCCATTATCCCTACAACTCTGGGATATGCAATGTGCTTTACCAACGCAATTGGTATGTTCGATCTCAGCTGCGCATCTGCTATGATCATTGCTGCAATGATAGGAGGTTCTCTCGGAAACACAATGGGAATTCCCGGCCTCATCATCGGCTGCATAGCCGTTGGCGTTGTGCTGGGTGTAATTAACGGCACTGTGTACAAGCTGCTGAAGATTCCCTGTCTCATTGTATCTCTGGGCCTGCTGCTCATCTACGAGATACTTGCACAGAAAATCGGTCTCGGCGTCAGCAAGACAATCCCCGCTGATGTCGGCATTATCGGCAAATTCCCCTATAGTTTAATTATACTGGGAGCAAGCGCACTCTTGTTCTATTACATATACAACAAAACCTGCATTGCCTGCCACATTCGCGCGGTAGGTAATGAGGAACTTCTCGCCAACGCACTTGGCGTCAATGCAATGAATACCAAGTATATGACCTTTGTGCTTGCCGGTATCTTTATCGGCATTACCGCAATCCTGCAGATTTCTTATGCAAACAGCATTACCACGGTTTCTTCCCTGAGGAGTATCTCAATGATATTCCAGCCTCTTATGGGCGTGCTGATTGCATTTGCAATTCAGGAATGGTGCAATCTGACGCTTGGTGTATTCATAAGCCAGTTCACCCTTTCCATGATGTTCAATGCATTGATTGCTCTGGGTGTCCCGAGCAAGATGCAGGATGTTGTGCTGGGTGTTATGCTCATAATCGTAATGGGTATTGCGCTGAACAACAAGCGTATCAGCGGATTCTTTGAAAGAAAAGAAAGAAGAAAAGAATTAATGAAAAGAGCCTAATTGAGTTCAATTAGGCTCTTTCAAAAACTTGTGCAAATTGAAAAGAGCATAAAAAGACATAGCTTACAGGCTTTGGCAGAACGAAGTCACGACACACCATCATTTGTAAAGAAGTATGTGCCTGAGATGAGCTTCGCTTCAGACGATACGCCGTATGTGGTTGAGTATCAGCTGTGGGAGGATGAAGAGGGCAAATATCTGTCTGCAATCAACCTGCAGTACGCAGATGAGGCTCTGCCAGTATTTTACTTCAGCATCTGCATAAGCACGGAAAAGCCTGCAAAGATAACTCGCGTATCAGATGGCAGGGAAATGGGCTTTGCGTATTCAGACGGCAAGCTTGTTCTGCACATTGACAGACTTGACCTTTACGAAATGTTCGATATTCAGATAGAAAATAAAGGAGCGCGATCATGGCATTCAGATATTCTGATAAATATAAGAAATACTCTCTTGATATGCATGTAAATGTAACGAGAGACGAATTCCTTAAGCAGTTTGACCCGGAGGCTCTTGCTAAGGACATTATCTCAACAGGTGCTGAGGCGGGGATGATGTACATTCAGTCCCATTACGGCTATTCCTACTGGCCTACAAAGGTTGGCGAAATGCACCCGGGTCTCATCGGAAATGAAGATGCATTCAAAAGGCTGTACGATGAAATGCACAAGGGCGGAATGGATGTTGATGTATACTTCAGCATGATTTACAACAACTGGGCATATGACCACCATCCCGAGTGGAGAATTAAGGACATAGACGGCAACTATTCGCGCGACAAGGGCAGAAGATTCGGCCTTTGCTGCCCGAACAGCGAGGGCTACAAAAAGTTCTGCAGAGACCAGATTGCAGATTTCACTGAATATGTAGGTCCCTATGAGGCGTTCTTTGCGGATATGACCTTCTGGCCCACAGTATGTTACTGCGACAATTGCAGAGCAAGATGGGAAAAGGAAGTCGGCGGAGAAATGCCGAGAATTGTCAATTGGAAGGACGAACGTTGGAAGCTTTTCCAGCGCAAGCGCGAGGAGTGGCTGCAGGACTATATGCAGTACATCTACGACTCCGTCAAGATGGTCAATCCCGGCGCAGTTGTCGAAATGCAGAACTCCACCATGCCGGCAAGCTGGATGATGGGCGTAACCGAGAATGCCACGATTGCAAGCGATGCAGTTTCCGGTGATTTGTACGGCGGTTTTTCTCAGCAGACCTTTGCCTGCAAACTGTACTACAATATGACGCCCAATCTGCCGTTCAACTATACTACCTCAAGGTGCGAGCCGTCTCTTGACGAGCATACCACTATTAAATCCGAGGTAATGATGAAGCTCCATGCAATGCTGTCATTTATCAATCACGGCAGCAACATATTTGTTGACGCAGTGGATATGACCGGCACATATGAACCGTTGGTGTACAGCCGCCTTAAGAATGTATATGATGATGCGGCAAAGTTTGAAAAGTATTTCTCAAAGGGCAAGCCCTGCACGGATATAGGCATATACTTCAATCTGCACGGCAAGTACGACGAGGAGATGCCGCCTATGGACATCTCTGAGAGCAAGAACATCAGCAGGGCAATACCGCATCTTGACAGCAGCATCAATGTCAGCGAAACGCTGCAGAGAGCGCATATACCCTACAGCGTGTATACCAGCTTCCACCCTGAGCAGTGGGGCAAAGCAAAAATGCTTATAGTGAGCGATGCGCCCAATATGAGCAAGGAAAATATGTCTGAGCTGAAGGCTTATGTCGAAGACGGCGGCATAGCGTATATCAGCGGTCACAGCGCACAGCCTCTGGTTGAGGAGATTTTCGGCGGAAAGATAACGGGACGTACCGACGAAACAATCACCTATATTGCCCCCGAGGATGAGGTGGCATCGCTGTTTGGTGAGTACAGCAGAAAATATCCTTTGACAGTGTACGACAGTGCGTATATTCTTGAAGGAGCAACGAACGGCAAGGTGCTTGCAAAGCTGACGCTGCCGTATTCACTGCAGGCAAGCTCATTCCTGGTATGTGCAGACCTCGAGCTTCAGGTGGAAGCGGACCCGAATGACCCGCGCAATGAGAGTGCATCCATGCACTCAGACCCACCCGGAATCGCAACAGACTACCCTGCAATGATGGAAGCAGAGGTCGGCAAGGGCAAGATAATATGGGTATGTGCACCCTTTGAGAACACAAGCCTGACACAGCCAAGAAAGGTATTCACATCATTTGTAAAGAAGTATGTGCCTGAGATGAGCTTCGCTTCAGACGATACGCCGTATGTGGTTGAGTATCAGCTGTGGGAGGATGAAGAGGGCAAATATCTGTCTGCAATCAACCTGCAGTACGCAGATGAGGCTCTGCCAGTATTTTACTTCAGCATCTGCATAAGCACGGAAAAGCCTGCAAAGATAACTCGCGTATCAGATGGCAGGGAAATGGGCTTTGCGTATTCAGACGGCAAGCTTGTTCTGCACATTGACAGACTTGACCTTTACGAAATGTTCGATATTCAGATATAATTGTGATAGCTGCAGCGTGTCAGCAAAAGGAGAAAAGCAATGGAAAACAAAAAGATAGTAGTGTTTGGCAGCTATGTAACTGACCTTACCGGCAGAACCCCTAAGTTTCCCACAGAGGGCGAAACGGTAATGGGTGTGTCCTTCAAAAGCGGACCGGGAGGAAAGGGCTCCAACCAGGCGGTAGCTGCAAAGCGAGCCGGAGGCGATGTAACACTTGTAACCAGACTCGGTGAGGACGACTTCGGAAAGCTGGCACTTAATTTCTATGACAAAGAGGGAATCGATTCCTCAAAAATCATTGTTGATAAAAATTCTGACACAGGTGCTGCACTGATAATCGTAAACGAAGCTACTGGACAGAACGAAATCATTGTAATTATCGGTGCCTGCGGAGAGTTCAAGCCCGAGGAGGTTCAGGCGCTTAAAGAAACTGTCGCCTCAGCGGGAACGGTTCTCTGCCAGCTTGAAACAAATCCGGAGGCTACCTACAAGGTGCTTGATATGGCAAAGCAGGCAGGTGTGACTACTGTTTTTAATCCTGCACCGGCAAGAAAGCTGCCTGATGAGGTGTTGAACGGCATAGATTACATCACCCCCAACGAAACAGAAGCAGAAATCATAACAGGCATTGCAGTTACCGGTTATGAGAGCGCCTCAAAGGCGGCAGATGTTCTTCTCGGCAAGGGAGTTAAGAATGTTGTCATCACGCTCGGAAACAAGGGCTATTATGCCAAAAATGCACAGTCTGAGTTTACCGGTGCGCCGATTCAGGTAAATGTTGTTGATACAACGGGAGCAGGCGATGCCTTTAACGGCGGCTTTACTGCGGCGCTTGCGGCGGGAATGAGCTTTGAAGCTGCGCTTATATACGGCAATGTAACCGGCGGACTGTCGGTCGAAAAGCTCGGTACAGCACCGGCGATGCCTTATAAAGAAGAGATTATGGCAGCACTGAACAAGTAATTATTTGAATAGGTGCAGACACTTGAACCTGTATGTTCAGAAATTCAAGGTCTGCACCGATTTTTTGCTGTAGAAGACGAGTATAGGTGAGGTTTAGCCGGCCCCGTCAAGATTTATGCGCAAATGTATTTGCAGGCTCCGGCTGAATGAAGTCAGCCGGCAATGGAGGCGTCGTCCAAAGCTGCCCCCAAATGCTTCATGTTCATGTATTTCTTGCAGCCCCACTGGGTGCCCGCCGCGTGGCGAAGTCGGGCGCAGACCAGCATCAGGGCGGAGTTGCCGTCCGGGAACGTCCCCACCACGCGGGTTCTGCGGCGGATCTCCCGGTTCAGCCGCTCGATCACGTTGTTGGTGCGGATGCGCGTCCAGTGCTCGCTGGGAAAATCGCAGTAGGTCAGCGTTTCCTCAATGCCGTCCTCGACCTTCTTGGCGGTCTCCTTCAGTTTCATGGCGCGCAGCTCGGCGACCACGGCCTTTGCCTTCTCGCGGGACGCTTTCTTGCTCTCCTGGGCGTGGATCGCCTTGCGCATTTTCACTACAATTTTGACCTTGGATTTGGGTACAACGCTGCTCTCCCGGCAGCGGTACCGTTCGATGATGGCCGTCTCAAAGGATACGCCCTTGAGGCGGGGCATGTGGAGCGTGACGTCTCCGGAGGTCGTGGTAAGATTCCGGTCATAGTGGCCGCTGCGGTAGCCCTGGCGGGCCTCGCTGCGCTCGTAGCGGGCGGCCTGCGTCAGGGACTCAGCCTCCTTTTCCGGCAGCTCGTTCAGGGTTTCCTCCACGCTGCCGCGAACCAATTCTTTGAGCTGCCCCTTGATAATTTCCTCGTTCAGCTGTACAATTTTCGGACATAGTTTGCTGTCTCCGTTCAGAATGGTGTGTGGTAACTTCATTCTACCAGAGCCTGCATGCTATGTCTTCTTTTATGCTTTTTTCAATTTGCGCAACTTATTGCACATTATCATACAATAAGGTGTGCTTGATAAAATGGCTGGAAAAAGAAACCCTATGCGCAAAACTGTCCCCTGGGGCGAAATTGTCTTGCATGCACAGTCACGGCGGCTGTTCTTGTTACATTTGCTAAAGAAATAACGATCCGCGTGTGTTATGATGATGCCACAGTAAGAAAGACGATTTTTCAAAAGATCATCCTAAACAAACGGAGGTAACTACAATGAAAGAATTTGCTGGAAAAGTAGCCGGCATCACCGGCGCTGCCAACGGCATCGGCGAAGCCTTCGCACTGGAGGCCGCACGCCGCGGCATGAACCTTGCGCTGATCGACATCGAAGGCGACCGGCTGCAGGAGGTCAAGAAGGAATGTGAAGCGCTGGGCGCGCCCAAAGTCGTCACGATCACCGTGGATGTGTCCGAGTATGAGCAGGTCCGCATGAGCGTCGAGCGCATCATGGCGGAGTTTGAGCGCATCGATGTGTTCTTCAGCAACGCCGGTGTTGCCGGCGCCGGCACGCTGGGCAACATCCCTGCCCAGGACTGGGACTGGATCACCAGCGTCAACTTCCTCGGCATGGCCTACTACGTCACGGAAGTGCTGCCCATCATGAAAAAGCAGGGCACCGACGCCTACTTCCTGTTCACCGTCTCCATCGGCGGTCTGCAGCCCGGCATGCGCATCCAGTCGGCCTACACCGCGTCCAAGCACGCGGCGATGAGCCTTGCCGAGAGCGTGAAGGACTATGCCGTCAACTACGCGCCGTACATTGGCGTGACCGCGTTCTGCCCGGAATACGTCAACACCACGATCTGGGACAGCGAGAAGCGCCGCCCCGAGAAGTTCCAGAAGCCGTATGATCCCTTCTACGCGACCAGCGACTATCAGGACTACAAGGCCAATTTTGAGGGCCGCATCAAGAACCAGGGCTACAACCCCCGCTTTGTCGGCCCGCGTCTGTTCCGCGCCATGGAGGACGAGCAGCTCTACGTGCACCCGCACGTGCACACCCACCAGATGCTGCGCGACCGCTTCGCGCGCATCGAGGCCGACCTGCGCAAGGACGAAGAGCTCGACGCCGAGTTCAAGGCGCTCGAGGGCTACGACGACTGAGCAGAGCCGCATCCGCATAAAGAACAGGAGCACCTCCCGCCCGGGAGGTGCTCTTTTCTGTATTCCGGCAGAAGAAAACGGGCGCGGGCGCGGCAAAACTGCCGCGCCCGCGTCGTCGGAGTCATTCGCCTGCCGGTTTTTCGGGCAGCGCCGCGAGATCGGAATAGCGGTTTTTCAAAAACGCGTCGATGTAGAAGGAATACTGCAGCTTGAACAGCAGCGACGGGTCCGAAAAATCCACGGAGAACAGATTTTCGATTTGCTGGATGCGGTAATTGACCGTGTTGCGGTGCATGAACATGAGCTCGGCCGTGTGGTTTTTGCTGAAGCCGGTTTTGGTGTAGATCTTCAGCGTTTCGTACAGCTCGGTGTTCTTGCCCGCGTCGTAGGCTTCCAGGCTGGCGAGCACCGGATGGCGGCACTGCTCAAGCAGCGGTTTGTCCTCCATACGGTCGAGCATGATGTAAAACGCATAGTCCGAGAAGAAGAACACGCCGCCGGTGTTCGACAGCCGCCGCGAAAAGGACATGGCCTGCAGCGCCTGCTGATAGTAAACGTAGAGCTTCGACGGTTTGTGGAACAGATTGCTCACGCCGACGAGGACCTGCCCGTCGGCCGCGAGGGTCTCAATGGCCGTGCGCGTCTCCTCCGGGAGCGCGCCCGCATTGTCCACGCCGACGAATGTGACGATCGCGTTTTTCTTATACACGCGCGGCGAGGCCGGCAGGATCTCCGCGACGCGCGGCGTCAGCACGTCGTAAAGATATTCGTTGCCTCTGAAATAGCTCGGCTTGAGCACGACCGCGCGCATATTCGGCGGGAAGGTCAGCTTGGCGGCGTTGATGCGCTGGATCGTCTCCTCCTCGCTGGCGCCCTCGATGATGTCGCTGAGCACGCTCTGGTGCATGTTGAAGCGGTAGGTGCTGTAGCTGCGGCTGCCGAGCAGGGTGGAGTGCAGGTTTTTGGCCAGCAGCTGCATCAGCTTGTCGCTGAACCACGGGAACTCCCCGGTGTAATTGCCCATGAACACGTAGCCGATGATCTCATTGTCGGCAATGACGCGGATGACCTTGATGTACATCTGCAGCCGGTTGCAGAACAGCACGAACGTGTTGGGCGACATGTCCATCTTATGCTTGACCCGGTACGAGAGGATGTACTCGATCAGGTAGTTATCCAGATAGCCGACCTCGATGCTGTGGATCCAGTGCGGGTGGTTGACCATGAACGGCTTGGAATAGGCCAGCACCTTGCCGGAAATGTCGATGGCCAGCAGCTGTGAGCCGGTGCCTTTGGAAAATTCGCAGAACACCGACGTCAGATCCGCGCCGTTGAGCAGCATATAGATCAGGTTGGAATACAGCTTCTGCTGCTTGAAGGAGTCGCCGAAGAGCGACATGATGTAATACACCACGTCCACGGCCGAGACCTGCGGGATGATGATGTAATTGCTGTCGCTGTAAGCGATCTTGTCGTGCGCCGCCTGGTCGGGCGTGCCCGCGCACACAAAGCAGAGCGGCAGTGTCATGTCCTGGCCGATCTGCCGGGTGGTATAGATGCCCAGCGTATCGACCGGCGGGACCGCCCCGCTCGGGTCATACAGCTCCACGTTGCTCAGTTCGCAGTCCATGGGGTAGACCGTTTTGACCTCCGGATATTTTTCCGCCACGCGTTTGGCAAGCTCTGAAAACAGCATGGGACGCCTCCTTTTTACAGCAAGTGTCAATAAATTAACAAGAACATTATACATGGAACACCGGCCGCTCCGCAAGTGCATTGTGAACAAAATTTTCGGTGTTTTTGTTCATTTCGACAGCGGGGGTTGTCCGCCGCCGAAACCGCCGGACCGGCGTGCGTGCACATTGTGCATCGTGCATGGTTTTGCTTGCTGTTTTTTTCACACATGACATAGGCACGGCTGCCGGTACCCGATAGAATGAGGGCAGCAAAGTTGATATGAGCCGAATGCGTTTTTCTACCTTTTCGCCGTCCGGGTGAGCACCGGATGGCAGAAACGCAGAAAGTTGAAAGTTGAGGTTTACTGCTTATGCATTACGAAAAACTATTTGAAAAGGGAACCATCGGCCGGCTCGAGCTGCGCAACCGCGTCGTCATGACGGCCATGGGCACGATGCTCGGCGATTGGAACGGCTGCTCCACGCCGGAGCAGGTCCGGTTCTATGAGGAGCGCGCTAAGGGCGGCTGCGGCCTCATCATCCCGGAGTTCACGTCGGTCGATCCGGACAGCGGTCACTGCAACCGCATTCAGCTCGGCATCTGGGATGCACGCCAGATCTCGAGCTTTGAGCGCATCTGCGACGCCGTGCACCGCCACGGCGCCAAGATCTTTGTCCAGCTGCACCACGGCGGACGCGAAGCGCCCCCGGCGATCAACGGCGGCCGCCAGGCCATGGCGCCGAGCGTGGAGCTCAACAGCGTGATCGGCCGCGACACGATCCTGCCGCGCGAGATGACCATTGAGGACATTGACCGGCTGGTCGGCCTCTTCGTTCAGGCCGCGCTCAATGCGCAGGCCGCCGGCGCCGACGGCGTGGAGATCCACGGCGCGCACGGCTACCTGCTGCAGCAGTTTATGAGCCCCTATACGAACAAACGCACCGACGAATACGGCGGCTCCATGGAAAACCGCTGCCGCTTTATTGTGCGCATCCTGAAGGGCATCCGCGAGGCCGTCGAGCCCGGCTTCGTTGTTGGCGCGCGCATCAACGGCAACGACTTCGTCGAGGGCGGCAACGACCAGGATGCCTGCGTCGAGATCGCCAAGTACCTGGAGCCGTATGTCGATTACTTCAACGTCAGCTGCGGCGTGTACGCGAGCGCGGCGACCATGATCGAGCCCTGCTACAGCCCCGAGGGCTGGAGAAGCGGCTTTGTCAAGGCCATCAAGAGCCAGGTCAGCGTTCCGATCATCGCGGTCAACACCGTCAAGCATCCGCAGTTTGCCGAGCAGCTCCTGCAGGAGGGGGTGAGCGACTTCGTCGGCATGTCCCGCATGCACATTGCCGACCCCTATCTTGTGCAGAAGACCATGGCCGGGCGCGAGGATCTCATCCGCAAGTGCCTCGGCTGCATGAACTGCAACAAGTCCGTCGTCGCGGGCCGCACGCTGCACTGCGCGCTCAACCCCGTCGCCGGCCACGAGGTCACGTTTGGCGATGACAAGCTCGTCAAAAATGGCAACGGCCGCAAGGTCGCCATCGTCGGCGGCGGCCCGGCCGGCATGCAGGCGGCCCTGCTGATGAAAAAGCGCGGCTTCGAGCCCGTGATCTTTGAAGCGAGCGGCACGCTCGGCGGCAGCGCCATTCTTGCCTCCAAGGCGCCGTGCAAACACATGGCGCAGGAATTTGTGGACACGCAGATCGCCGAGATGAAGGAATACGGCATCGAGGTGCACCTCAACACGCCGGGCACGGTCGCGCGCATTCAGACGCTCGAACCATACTGCGTCGTGGTCGCCTGCGGCGGCAATCAGATCATCCCCAAAGTCCCCGGCGCCGACCGCGACAATGTCTATTATATTGATGACGTTCTGCTCGGCAAGGTGCAGTTTGCCGGCAAGAAGATCGCCGTCATCGGCGGCGGCCATGTCGGTCTCGAGGTCGCGCACTATCTGTGCGCCGACAACCAGGTCACGGTCGTCGAGATGCAGAAGGAAGTCGGCACGTCCATCTACCGCACGGCAAAGTACAAGCTCTTGTCGCTGCTGCAGGAAAACGGCGTCGAGATCCTGACGCAGCACGCGCTTGCCGGTGTCGGCGAGGGGACCGTTGCGCTCAAGCAGCTCCCCGGCGGCGAGACCGTCAGCGTCGATGCCGACATCGTCATCATGGCGCTCGGCAACCGGCCGGACAAGGCCTATGAGGACAAGCTGGCCGCAGCGTTTGACAAGGTCATTGTCGTCGGCGACGCGACGAAGGCCGGCACCATGGCCGACGCAACGAAGGCCGCCTACGAAAAGTGCTTTTACATCTGATTCCAGTCCCACGCGCGAGGCGCTCTGCGTCTCGCGCAGCGTTCCGGTGGGCATGTTACTTTTTTGTCAGCCGTGAACAAATTCCGCATTCTTTTTAAGCGTCCGTGACATTGTGACATTTTTATCTTTCTGGTATCATGCGAACCAAGGTAGAAAAAATCCGCATTTGCTCAGCGGTACTTTGAAAGATTCCATGACGACAAGGACGAAACCATGAACTACGAAAACCTGTTTACGCCCGGTTACATCGGTGGCCTGCGGATCAAAAACCGCGTCGTGATGACGGCCATGGGCAACGGTCTCGCCGCAGAAAACGGCGAGGCGTCCGACGAGATCATCGCCTGCTACAAGGCTCGGGCGGCCGGCGGCTGCGGGCTGCTGATCACCGAGTTTTGCGCGGTCGACGGGGAAAACGGCATCGCCGAGACCCACCAGCTGCAGATCCATGCGCCGCGGTTCATCAAGCGCCTCGCACTGCTGACCGACACATTGCACCGCTACGACTGCAAAGTGTTCTTCCAGCTCTTCCACCCCGGGCGCGAGGGCAAGCCGCAGTTCAATGGCGGCCGCCAGGTCATCTCCGCGAGCGGGATCGTCAACCCGGCCACAGGCCGCGTGTCGCACGAAATGACGCGCGAGGAGATCCACGGCATGGTCGACAAATTCGTCACCGGCGCCGTGTATGCCCAGCAGGCCAATGCCGACGGCGTGGAGCTCCACTGCGCGCACGGTTATCTGCTGCACCAGTTTCTCAGTCCGCACAGCAATGTGCGCACCGATGAATACGGCGGCAGCCTTGAAAACCGGATGCGCATCGTCCGCGAGATCATCGAGGGCATCCACCGCGCCTGCGACAGAGACTTCCCGATCAGCGTGCGCATCAACGGCTGCGATTACATCCCCGAGGGCCTGCAGAAGGCGGATGCGGTGGAGATCGCAAAGCTGCTCGAGGGCTACGGTGTGTCGTGCATCAATGTCAGCAGCGGCGGCTACGAAAACCCGGCCGCTTTCATCGAGCCCTGCTACTTCCCTGAGGGTTGGAAGAAGGAAAATGCGTTGGCCGTCAAGGCGGCGGTGCAGATCCCGGTTATCGCGGTCAACGTCATCAAGCATCCCGCGACCGCCGAGGCGCTGCTGCGCGAGGGCGTGTGCGATTTCGCCGGTGTGTCCCGGGCACAGCTCGCAGATCCGGACTGGGTCAACAAGGCGTGCAGCGGTCAGGAAGCGCTCCTGCGCAAGTGCATCGGCTGCATGAGCTGCAACAAGGAGGTCGTCAACCACCGCGGCATCCGCTGCGCCATCAATCCCCGGCTCGGCCGCGAGCGGGACTACAACGCCGCGGCGCTGCGGCGCGACGGCGCGGGCCGGTGCGTGCCGGTGATCGGCGGCGGGCCTGCCGGTATGCAGGCAGCCATCGTCCTGGCCGAGCGCGGTTTCCGCCCGATCCTGTTTGAGCGGCGCGCCTATCTCGGCGGCAGCGCCGTGCTCGCCTCGAAAGCGCCGTGCAAAGGGCTTGTGGCCGAGTATATCGAGACGCAGAAAAACCAGCTCGCCGCGCTCGGCGTGCAGGTGGAGCTGAATCACGCACCGACCATGGCGGAGCTCCGGCGGCTTGATCCTTACGGTATCTTCGTCACCATGGGCGGGCAGCAGATCGTGCCGGACATTTCCGGCATCGACCGCGAAAACGTGTTCGGCATTGAGGATGTTCTGCTCGGCCGCTGCGTGATCGAAGGCAGGGAAGTCGCCGTCATCGGCGGCGGACATGTCGGACTTGAAGTGGCCCACTTCCTGTGCGCGAACAACAAGGTCACGATCGTGGAAATGGCCGATGAGATCGGCGCGTCTGTGTACTACATCACCAAGTTCAAGCTCCTGCCGATGCTGCGGGAGGCCGGCGTGACGTTCCGCACCGGCCAGACCATCGCTGCAGTGGACGACGGCAGCATCCGTCTGCGGGACACGCACACCGGCCAGTGCACCGAGCTGAAGGCCGAGGCCGTCGTTCTGGCGATGGGCAGCCGGCCGGATCTGGCCGCGCGCGCGGCGTTCGACCGGAACTTTGACCACGTCGTCTATGCCGGCGACGCTGTGCGCGGCGGCACCATGCTCGAGGCCAACCGCGATGCGTTCGCCCTCGCATGGGAATTCTGACACATAGATATGAAAAAAACAATTCTGAACGATTTCAAAAAAAGGAGACGATACCATGAAAAACAACATTTTTGATCTGACCGGTCGGGTCGCTCTGGTTGCCGGCGGCAGCTCCGGCCTCGGCCTGCAGTTTGCAAAGGCAATGGCCAACGCCGGCGCCAACGTCGCCATTGTGGCGCGCCGCACCGACCGCCTCGAGAAGAACGCGAAGGAGATCGCCGCGGAGTACGGCGTGGAGGTTTACCCCCACTACCTCGACCTGTGCGACTCCAAGTCCGTCACCAAGTGCGTGGAGGACGTCATTGCGCACTTCGGCAAGATCGACATTCTGGTCAACTCCGGCGGCACCGGCGGTTCCGGCGACCCGGCGACCATGACCGATGAGCAGTGGGCCCACGTGGTCGATACCGACCTGACCGGCCTGTTCTATCTCTGCCGCGACGTCGCGCGCCTGTCCATGATCCCCAACAACTATGGCCGCATCGTCAACGTCTCTTCCATCCACGGCTTCGTCTCCAGAAAGAACGTCTGGACCGCACCGTACTGCGCTTCCAAGGGCGGCGTGCACATGATGACCAAGGCCATGGCCAACGACTGGGGCAAGTACAACATCACCGTCAACTGCATCGCGCCGGGCTACTTCCCGACCGAGCTGACCGAGAAGTTCATCGACTCCGACGCTTTTGTGCAGCTGCACAAGGACCGCTGCCCGAAAGAGCGCCACGGCATCCTCGGCGAGATGGACGGCCTGTGTGTTTACTTCGCCGCGCCCTGCTGCACGTACACGACCGGCCAGATCGTCGCAGTCGACGGCGGCTGGACCTGCAACTGACGCATCCGCTCAGGTAACTACGGAGATATAAGGAGAAAGATATGGACAAGGCAATCAAAACACCGAATCGCACAGGTATTCTGGTACGTGCCCTGATCGTGCTCGCCATGTGCGGCATCGTTAACTCCGCGGCCGTTTTCGTCTCCCCGATGGCAAAGCACTTCGGCTGGACGACGGAAGCCATTGCCGGCGTCGCCACCTATATGGCCTTCATGCAGACGCCCGGCCATATCCTCAGCGGCTGGCTGCTCGGCAAGATCGGCGCCAAGAAAACGCTCATCCTCGGCTGCATCCTGCTGGGCCTCGCGTTCCTGCTGTCCGGCATGGTCCCCTCCGGCTCCCCCTGGATGCTGTACATCACCTTCAGCGTCCTGCAGGGTCTCGGCGTCGGCTTCACGTACACCGGCAGCACCTACTGCGCGACCGGCTGGTACCCCGACAAGCGCGGTTTTGCCTCCGGCCTGTGCATGGCCTTTAACGGCGGCTCCGCCACCTTCCTCGCGCCCCTGATCGTCAAGCTCATCGGCAGCATCGGCATCATCGTCACGCTCTACATCGTCGGCGGCGCGATCATCGTCATCGGCATCTGCGCGGCCATCGGTCTCAAGACCGCCCCGGTGGGCTATGCCCCGGCTGGCTGGAAGGCCAAGGCGGACGATCCCAAGCTCGCAGCCACGCAGCTCGAGAGCCTGACGCCCGGCCAGGCGTTCCGGACCCGCGGCTACTGGCACCTGTTCCTCGGCTACGGCCTGTTCCCGACCATGTACATCATCTGCTACCCCCGCTTCTCCGTTCTCATTTCGGACGCGGGCTACTCGCTCAACGCGGCCACCATCGGCGTGTCGATCTACTCGATCTGCAACGTCATCGGCCGTTTCGGTATGGGCGCGCTCATCGACAAGCTCGGCTACCGCAAGGTCTATACGATCTGCGGCATCTGCTCCGTTGCTTCTTCGCTCTGCCTGATGTTTGCCAACAGCCTGGCCATGTTCTACATTGCCTATGTCCTGCTGGCAGTTGGCTTCGGCGCGACGAACTGCTGCCATCCGGTCGCCGTTCAGGAGACCTACGGCTCCAAGTATGCCGGCGGCATCTTCGGCATCTGCATGCTCGGCTATATGATCATCTGCACCTTCATCAGCCCGAAGATCAGCTCGGCGCTCGTCAAGGCCACCGGCAGCTACACTGCCTCCATGGTCTATGCCATCATCGCCTGCATCATCGCCGTCATCTTCTACACCACCATCCCCCAGCCCAAGAGACGCACGCTGGCCGAGGTCGCTGCAGAAGAAAAAGCCGCGCAGGAGAAGGCCGCGCAGGCCTGATCCGCGCAGCATCATCCGCACACCATCCTCCCCTCATGTTTGCGGCATGGCCGGTTTTCCCTTCCTCCGGTCATGCCGCACAGTAAGCGGAGAGACCGACATCAATACGAAAGGTAGCATCCTATGGGCGTAGTTGGTTGTATTCTCGGCTTCCTTGTCGTGATCTATCTTTGCTACAAGGACTGGTCCGTATATATCGCTTCGATCGTGGGCGCGGCGGTCGTGATCGCGTTTAACGTGCTCCCGTTCATGGACACGCTGCTCGGCTCCTATGTCAACGGCATGTTCGTCCCGATCAAAAGCTTCTTCTTCCTGCTGCTGTTCGGCAGCATTCAGTCAAAGATCTATTCGGAGAGCGGCGCGGCCTTCTCCATCGCCGACACGATCATGAGCAAGCTCCTGCGGCCCGGCGCCAGCAACACGAAGAAAAATGTGATCGCGGTCGCGGTCATTGTTGCCATCGGCGTCATCCTCTGCATGGGCGGCATCAATGCCAGCGTGTTCATCGTGCTCATGTACCCGGTCGCGCTCACGATCTTTGAATATTGCGACATTCCCAAGCGCTTTATCCTCGGCGTGCTCGCCGCGGCTTCCTATACGTTTACGCTGACCATGCCCGGCAGCCCGCAGGTGACCAACGTCGCCGCCATGACCGCCCTCGGCACGGCAGCGGATGTGGCGCTCGTCCCCGGCCTTGTCGGCGCGGCGGTCGAAGTCGTCGTCATCATCGTCCTGATGAATATCTACATCAACAAGGCGCGGGCCAAGGGCGAGCATTTTGAGCTCCACCCGCTCGATCCGCACTATGACAAGAACACGCCGCGGCCGAATTTCTGGATCGCGCTCATTCCGCTGGTCGCGCTCTTTGTCACCTTCAACATTCTGAAGATCAACATCAACATCTGCGTGATCGGCAGCACCGTTTTGTCCATCCTGCTGTTCTGGAAGCAGCTCAAGGCGAAGAACCTGCGTGAGCTCATCAGCACCGGCGCGGCGGACTCCATCCACATGTCGCTGACGGTCGCGGCCATCTGCGGCTTTGCCGGCGTCGTGACCAACACGGAAGCGTTCACGACCATGCTCAATGCCATCACCGGCATCAACATGTCCCCGATGCTGATCTGCGCCGTGGTCGTCGCCGTCATGTGCATGCTCACCGGCGGTTCCTCCACTGGCCAGCTGATCTCTCTGCCGCTCATCGCACCGAAGCTGCTCGATCTCGGGCTCAATGTCAACGCGATCCACCGTATCGCCTGCTTTGCCGCGACGACGCTCGATTCCATGCCGTACTCCGGCGCCATCCTGATGCTGCTGCCGATGTGCCGCATGAAGCTCAGGGAGATCTATCCGCCTATGTTCATCACAACGGTCATCGCCACGACCTGCGGCACGGTCGCCGTCATCGTGATGTGCGCACTGTTCCCCGGCCTCTGCTGATGTGCATGTGCGCGAGCGCATGTCCCCCAATAGAAAACACTGCCCCGCAGGCCATCGGCCTTCGGGGCAATCGTTGTTTGCGCTGCAGAAACGCCCTCCGGGCGAGAAACCGTCCGGAGGGCGTTTTTATCTTTGCCCATGTGCGGGGAATCAGCCGGCCCCGGTTTTCAGCCGGGGCGCCGCCTTGCGTGGGTCGGCGATTTGTGCTATCCTGCGCTTGAGGTGATACGATGAAAATTCTCATGATCAACGGCAGCCCGCACCCGCGCGGCTGCACATACACCGCCCTGCACGAAATGGAGCAGGTGCTTCAGGCGGCGGGGGTTGAAACGCAGATCCTGACCGTCGGCGCAGAGCAGGCCGGCGGCTGCACCGCCTGCGGTGGATGCAATGCGACCGGGCACTGCGTGCGCGGCGGCCTGGTGAACGACGCCATTGACGCGATGGAGACGGCGGATGCGCTCGTGCTCGCGTCCCCGGTGCACTATGCCGGGATCTCCGGCGCGATGTCGGCGTTCTGCGACCGACTGTTCTACGCGAGTGATGGCTGGGCGAACAAGCCCTGCGCCTGCGTCGTCTCGGCGCGGCGCGCGGGCACGACGGCCGCGCTCGATCAGCTGGTCAAATACCCGATGATCTCGAACATGCCGGTCGTGTCCTCGCAGTACTGGCCGATGGTGCACGGTGCGCGCCCGGAGGACGTCGCGCAGGACGAGGAGGGCCTGCAGACCATGCGCCAGCTCGCGCGCAATCTGCTCTGGCTGGTGCAGTGCATTGCGGCGGGCGACGCCGCCGGTGTTCCGCGTCCGGCGACGGAGACGCGCAAGTTCACCAATTTCATCCGCTGATCTGCAGCAAGATCACGAAAAGGGCCTCCGCAGGCAAAGCCCGCGGAGGCCCTTTTGCTATTTACAGAGGTATGCTCACCCGTGCTTTTTCGCGCGGCGCTTGCCGGTCATGTGCTCGACGGTCAGGCACAGGACGGTCGTGCGCGGGATGACAGCCGTGGAAAACGAGAAGTCCGGCGCGCGGTACTGCGCCATGAGCACGCGCAGCGCACGCTCTTTGTCTGCTTCCGGCACGACCGTGATGCGGCCCTGACCGATGACGCTCTCATACGTCATGGTGCAGTTGCCGTGCTCGTCGTCGAGGATGAGCGCGTGCCCGCGGTCCATCTCGAACGAGACGAGCGGATTTTTTGCGATGAGGTCGTACTTCGTGCCGGTGCTCGCGCCGTGGAAGTACAGGCGGACGGTCTCGCCGTCGACCTCCAGGCCGAAGTTCAGCGGCAGGATGTAGGGATACGGCTCGTCGTGCAGGGCGAGGCGGCAGACGTCGCACCCGCGCATGACGGTGATGAGCTCCTGAAAATCGGTGATCTCCCGATCGGATCTGCGCATGGGAATGCTCCTTTCTGATCAGCCGACCGGCGGGCCGAGGCGCGCCAGCACGTCCTGAAAATAGTCCGGCAGCGGGCAGGTGAACGTCACGAGCGCGCCGGTGCGCGGGTGGATGAAGCGCAGCGCCCGCGCGTGCAGGCACTGCCCGCTCAGGCCCTTTTCCGGCCGCTTATGGCCGTAGACCAGGTCGCCGAGCAGGGGGTGGCCGATGTGTGCCATGTGCACGCGGATCTGGTGCGTGCGGCCGGTCTCGAGCTCGCAGCGGATGTGCGTGTAGCCGTTGTAGCGCGCGATGACCGACCAGTGCGTGACGGCGCGGCGGGCGTTTTTGGCCGTTACGGCCATGCGCTTGCGGTCCGTCGGGTGGCGGCCGATGGGCGCGTCGACCGTGCCGGAATCCTCGCGCAGATTGCCGCAGACGACGGCTTCATACGTGCGGGCCATCGTATGGTCAGCCAGCTGCGCCGAGAGCGCGAGGTGCGCAAAGTCGTTTTTCGCCGCGACGAGCAGACCGGACGTGTCCTTGTCGATGCGGTGCACGATGCCGGGCCGCCGCTCCCCGCCAACGCCGGAGAGACTGTCACCGCAGTGGGCGAGCAGGGCGTTGACGAGCGTGCCGTCCTCGTGGCCGGGCGCAGGGTGCACGACCATGCCGCGCGGCTTATTGACGACGATGAGATCGTCGTCCTCATACACCACGTCCAGCGGCAGATCCTGCGCCACGAGCGCCGAGGGCGCGGCGTCCGGCAGCGTGACGACAAACGTGTCACCGGGTGCGGTCTTATAGTTTTTCTTCACGGGCGCGCCGTCTTTCGTCACGGCCCCCTGCGCGAGCAGCCGCTGGGCGGCGCTGCGCGTGAGCTCGGGCAGAGCGCGCGCAAGGAGAGCGTCGATCCGCTCGGCGCTCTCCTGTGTTTGAATCGTTCGCTGTTCCATTAGAAATCCGAAAACTCCGCCAAAATATCGTCGAGTGAGTAGCTATCGCCGTCCGTCGGGGCGGCGTCCGTGTCCTTGGCCGGGGCTTCCGGCTCGACCGGCGCGGCGGGTGTGCTGTTGAGATAGGCAAGCAGGGGATCCGTCGGGGCCGCATCCGCCGGCTTGGGGGCGGGTTCGGCCGCCTTGGGTGCGGTCTGCGCCGGCGCCGGTGCGGCGTGTGCCGCCGTGGCCTGCTTCGGTGCTTTCGGCGCTGCTGGTGTCACCGGCTGCGCCTGCACGGGCGCGCGGTCCCACGCGGCGAAGAGATCGTCCTTCGCCGGAGCTGGAGTCTCCGGACGCGCGGCGGGCCGCGCGATTGGCTGCTTCCGAGCGGGCAGGTGCAGTTTGTGCGCACGGACGGGGGCGTCCGTGTGCTTGCGGGGCTTGCGCGCCGGTTTCGGCGCGGGCTCGCCCTCGCTGCCGTCACCCCGGTAGAAGATCACGTGCAGGCACAGCGTGATGCCGGCCACGACGATGAACACGTCCGCCAGATTGAACACGGCAAAGCGCACGAAGAGGAAGTTGAACATGTCCACGACGTAGCCGCTGAGGATGCGGTCGATGCAGTTGCCGACCGCGCCGGCGAGCACCAGCACGACCGACCAGCGGCCGACCTTGCCGTGCACGACGTTGCGCCGCAGGCAGAACACCGCGATGGCGGCGAACACGAGCGTGAAGATGATGAAGATCCAGTGCGGCGCGTGCTCGAGCATGCTGAACGCAGCGCCGTTGTTGTGGATGTTCGTCAGCTCCAGCACGCCCGGAATGAGCGTGACGTGCCCGGTGTCGAGCGGGATGTTGACGGTGACCCAGTACTTCAGCCCTTGGTCAGCGATGAGGATCAGGATGGCTACGATGGCATACCACATAGCGGTTCCTCGCTTTCGGATCAGGATTTTGGGAGCGGGTGATTACTCCGCCTGCTGCGCGGCCACGACCGCGGCACAGCGCGGGCACAGACCGGTCTCGGGGTCGGCCTGCTCGGAGTGCATCCAGCAGCGCGGGCACTTGGTGCCGGGCGCGTTGCGCACGGAGATATGCAGACCGGGGAAGTTCGTGCCGGTGCCGGTGACGGCGTCGGCCGGCACGTCGCCGCCGATGAGCGCCTGCGATACGATCAGCAGCTCCGGCAGGTTCATGCTCTGCACGTCGTCGAGCGCGGCCTTGGCGGCGTCGGCCTCGCGCACGCGCTCGCAGTAGTGGTCCAGCGTCGCCATGGCGGCGGCGTCCCCGAGGTCGATGCGGCCCACCCACGCCCAGAAATCCCCGGTCCAGCGGTTGCGCCTCTGGCCGGCGGCGTTCCTCTCGTCGTAGACGAGCCCGCGCCTGAGCAGGAACTTCGAAAGCCTCTGCTTGGCGCGCACGGCGTCGTCGCGCGCGTCGGCCAGCGCCCGCGCCAAATCCCGCGCGCCCTCGCACTCGGCATCGGGCACGTGCACCTCGGTGACCACGCCCAGCGCCAGCTGCACCGCGAGGAACTGCGCGTCGCGCCTGTCGGTCTTGCGGCCGCGGTCCGCGGCGGGCTTGTGCATCTTGGAAACGGCTCCGATCACGCAGGCGGCGCCCATCGCGTTCAGCTCGCGGCAAAGGTGGAAGCCCGTCACTCCCGACTCGTAGACGCATCTGGCGGGCTGGGGCAGCGAGGACACCCATGAGGCGATCTCGCCGGGCTCGTAGCCGAACGATTTCCTGATCGTCTCGCCCGTTTCCGGGACGAACGCGCAGGCCTTCACCGACCTGGCATGCACGTCTAGCCCTACGAAAGTGGTAGCATTGCTCATCGGAAGCCCCTTCCATGAATGCGGCGTGGCCGCTGGCGGTTTGGACACCTCTATTGTCGGCCTAATCCGCGGATATGCATGCAGGAGGGGTTTCCAACTTTTTTATGTCCTGCTCATATCGTCTTTCTTAACAAAAACAGGGGCAATCAATTTTTTGTTAAGAATAATCCTTTGATGAGAATAAGCGGAGGTCAGAGACAGATTTACTGCAGAGAGGGGTGGTTGTTAGCGTCAATACATTTTTCACAATTTCGACCACGAAGCCCAATACGTGTCGCTGCTGCTGTCCAAGACCATGCGCGAGCACGAAATCCGCCCGTACATGGGCTCGATATCCTCGCCGTGGGACAACGCGGCCATGGAGTCGCTCATGGGCATCGTGAAGTCGGAGTGCGTGCACGCGCGGGCCTACGCCACGCGCGACGAGGCCGCGCTCGACATCTTCGAGCGCATCGAGGTGGTGTACAACCGCGCGAGGATCCACTCGGCGCTGGGCTACATGAGCCCGGCCGAGTTCGAAGGGGCCAATTGGCCGGATGACGAAGGCCGCCCAAGGGCGGCGTAGAAGGCGTCAATGAAATCGGGGTAGATTCAGATTCAGATTCACCCGTCTCTTCTGTTGCGGGGCGGCTGGCCTGGGCCTGGACCGAGCTTCTGCCTGGCTAGGCTAGTGTGGCGAAGCGTAAGCTGCTGTTGCGCCGCCTGCCTGCCGGGATGGCGAAGCGTGCCGACCTAGGACGCTTCGCCCAACCTCCCCGTGATTGCGATTCGGGTGGAGTATCGGCCGATGAGGCGGGTGTGAAACAGGGCGAAGGGAGCGGAGCGTTATGCCATACGCGTGAGCGGGCTAGAAAACGTTCGTGCCTTCGGCTTGGTTTGATCTGTGGACCAGAACAAGGAGCCCCTCTCGCGAGTGGACGCCAAGTTTAGAATATATGTGTTTGACGTGCGTCTTCGCCGTTCCTTCAGAAATTACCAGCGTTTCTGAGATGCGCGCCACGCCACGCCCCTCGGCGAGCAACCGTAGCACCTCACGCTCTCTGATTGTCAGCGAGTATCGCTTGGCAAGGCAATCGCAGGCCCTATCAAGGGAGAAACCCTCCGTCTCGCTCTGCTCCATTCCGTCGACGATAGAGGAGCCAAGGGTCGAGATAATCACGAACGCA